>LWDU01039393.1_pt1 | contig 122517 bp, 111 predicted proteins | sample 727161 | NCBI WGS metagenome assembly LWDU01 (sample SAMN04566230, study PRJNA314399) | hydrothermal vent metagenome | isolation source: deep sea hydrothermal plume seawater | place: Mexico: Gulf of California, Guaymas Basin | collected 2004-07-11
GCCGCTCGTGCAGGCGTTGGAATCGTCGCACGCCGCGGTATTGGGGGCAAAGTCACAACCCGTCGCCGGGATGCAGCTGTCATTCGTGCACGCATTTAAATCGTCACACGACAACGCGCCGGAGCCGACACACATCCCGGCGCCATCACATGTATCGGTGGTCGTGCACATGTCGACGTCGTCACAGCTGCTGCCGGATGTTTCGAAGAAGCATGCACTGTCACAACAATCACCGGAAACGGTATTGCCGTCGTCGCAGTCCTCACCCACTTCCACGGTGCCGTTCCCGCACACTGCCAGTAGGAACTGCACCGCGATGTCGACACGCGTGCGCGAAAAAGAAAGCCCGTTGTCAGGGTTCGTCACTTGGGGCGCGAAGAACTTGAGCCAAGACACGATTTCGTCGGGGGTCAGAGTCGGAACCGCTTCGAGGAGAAGCGCCGCCTGCCCTGCCGCATAAGGACTCGCAATGGAGGTTCCGCCAAAGTGAGCCGTGCCACCCCCCATTCCAGTCGTCGACGTCAAGTAGTCGGGTGCGAGCAAGTCGAGTAATGCGCCGCTGTTGCTGTGACAAACGAAGCTATCGACGGGTGCAGGTGTGTCGGTGCACAGCGACGTCCCACTTGGAGTGCTCCAATTCACCGTGGGGAACGACGCGTCGTAGACACCACCAACTGAAATGGCATCCGGGACACAAGCGGGAAACGAGATCCCGCTATCGTGCCCCTCGTTGCCCGACGCGGTGTAGACCGAAATGCCGAGCGTCTTCAGATCCGCGATCGCATTTGCGGTATTCGACCCGCTGCACGGAGACGCCGCAGCGTTGTTGTACTGGCCTCCGTCGCTCAAACTGAGGTTCACCACCTTGATGCCGTAGGTCTCGTGATTGTCGATCACCCAGTCAAGGGCGTCAGCGATGTCTGAAAAAAGTCCCGTACCATTTGCGTCGAGAATCTTGAGCGCAACGATGTCCGCGCCGGGAGCGATGCCGAGGTGCGAACCAGAACTCGACACGATGACACCCGCCGTTCCAGTTCCGTGACCTTGGTCGTCTTCTGCGGAACCAGGCCCGGTCTGAGCGTCGCTGCCGTCGGGACAACAGCCCGATGGACCCGGTTGATCATCACAAAAGCACGCTTCCGCCACGAGGCTCGACGACAAGTTGGGGTGATCGCTGTCGATCCCGGTGTCGAGCATGGCGATCGCCACACCGCTGCCCGTGACGCCGAGGGCTTGGACCGCATCGGCTCCGACCAACGCCGTGCCTTCGGACGCCGCCATGTAGGCCACGCGATCGACGTCCACCCGCAGCACGTTGGGGTCGGCGTTCAACATCGCGATCGTTTCGGCGTCGGCCCAACCACTAAAACCAGAAAGCCAGCGATAACGGTTCTTCAGGGTGAACTTGCTGTGCTTGAGGCGCGCGAGCGTTGAATTTTGTTTCGCCCAAACACGACCTCGTCGTTCGGCGCGGGATCCTCGGACTTTCGGTTCGCGCAACACGACCGTGATCTGCACTTCGTCCGTGGACGCCGCCGTCGCAAGACGCGCGCGAAGCGCCTGAGCTCGTCGATCGAACCTGCCCATAGGCCCCGCCGCGGCGGTATAGGTTCCAAACACGATCAACCCCACGACCCCAACCACTGCGAGGTGGTGAAGCGCTGCGACGATCTTTTTCTGTTTATTTGCTAGTCGCATTCGCGAGGGACTCAGTTCATCAACGGGACATTATTCTCTCACATTCGTATCGGCGATTGAACCGAAAAAAAGGGAATATCTAGCGATTTCGAGGGGGTTTCGCTGGGAAGTTCGAGGCAGAGTGGCCGTGATATCCTTCTCGCATGCCCAAGCAGACCTTGCTCGATGCCGTCGAATTTCAGAGACAATCCTGTGAAAACATCGGTTCTCCGTTCTATTGCGACCTACTTGCGTGTGCGTTGAGTGAACCTGCACTCGACCGTCCATTTTGGGACGCGCTTGACCAATTTGAAGGCAACCCGATGAGCACGCTTTCTACACTGCGCATACTCGGTGCCCTGCACGACCTCGTGCTCAGCGGCGAAGCAGAATCGCTCGCCGCAACCTTCCCCCACGGCGACTTTCCCGGCGACGCCACCAAGGCCTGGCACGAACTCGATGCCGTCATCACGAAACATCGAGCCTTCATCGACTCGCGTCTCGAGTCACAAGTTCAGACCAATGAAGTCCGGCGCTGTGCTGCTCTCGTGCCTGGTTTTCTCGAAGTGAGCGCGAGAGCAGGCCTACCGCTTCGGCTCGCTGAACTCGGTGCGAGTGCCGGCTTGAACCTGTGCTGGGATTCGTATCAATATCGGTTCGGCGACGTGACGTGGGGCAATGACGATGCCCTCCTCACCCTGGAAACGGACTGGTCTGGGAACCATCCGGAAATGGGCCCGATCCAAATCGCCGGGCGTCGCGGATGCGACCTCTCTCCTCTCGACATGGCGGACGCAAACGATCGACGAAAGCTGCAGTCGTTTATCTGGCCAGACCAGCCGGCGCGACAAAACATGATTCGCCGCGCGATTCGCGCGACAGAAAGCACTTCGCTCAATCTTGAAAAGATGCCGGCCGGCGACTTCGTAGGCGAAGTGCTCGACGCGCGACAAGACGGTGAAGTCACGGTGATCTACCACAGCATCATGTGGATGTACGTGCCGGAAGAAGAACGCGACACCATCACGGCCGCGATCAAAGAAGCCGGACGCTCCGCGACAGCGACAAGCCCCCTGGCGTGGTTGCGCATGGAGTTCGCCGATTCCGAAACCGCTGCCTTGTGGCTTGACTATTGGCCGAGCGCCGAAGCGCCACATGTCCGCGAACGGCTGGCCGACTGCCACTACCACGGCACGTCCGTTCGCTGGTTTGGCGCCGGCGCTACTTCGTAAAGACTTCGGGGCCACCCTGGGGAGCAAACGGGTCTTCGCCTCGCAGCATTTTGCCCATACGCTGTTCGATCGCAGCGTTCGTAGATTCGTGGGTAAAGATATAGAAGCGCCGATTCACCACGGCGTCGAGCACCCGATCGGCAACTCGCTCCGTCGGCATTGCCTTTTCGAACATGCCCTGCATGACGCTCTTCATCAGCGCGATTTCTTCGTCGGTGGCTTTGGGTTCGGGGGCCTTGAGTGAATCGGGCCGATTGCGTTCCGAATCCCAGATCTGGGTCCGAACGAAGCCGGGGCAAAGAACTGACACACCGACACCGCTAGCGGCTTCGGCGAGATCGTGGTGAAGCGTTTCCGAAAGCGCGACAACGCCCGCTTTGGTCACGTTGTACGGGCCCAGCCCGCCGACGTTCATCAACCCGGCCATCGAAGCCGTATTGACGATGTGGCCATCGTTTTGTTCGATCATCGCCTTCGTGAACACGCGCACGCCGTGGATCACGCCCCAGAGGTTCGGGCCCATCACGAATTCCCAGTCCTCTCGTCGTAGTTCCCACATCGGACCGCCCGAGCCCACGCCCGCGTTGTTGCAGACCAGGTGGACGCCACCGAAATGATCCAGAACCGACTTCCCGAGGCGATCCATTTGGTCTGCACTCGAGACATCAACCGTCGTCGTGAGCACGTCTGCGCCGTTTGCCTTCAACTCTTTCGCGGCAACGTCGAGTGCGTCCGCCTCAATGTCGACGAGGGCCAACTTCATGCCTTCGGCGGCGAAGCGGCGTGCCAACCCCAAGCCAATCCCACTCGCGCCACCTGTGATGACTGCAACTTTACCGTTGAGATCCTGCATGTTTGTCTCCAGATGGGTTCGCGGTTAGCCCGTCGCGTAAACGAGCTTATGGTCGTCGCTCTCGTGGCATTCGGCGTCGCCCGCGAGCCGCAAGTATTCGAGGTGCGCGTAGGTTTCGCTTTCCGCCATGGCGCCCCAACTGCGTTCGCGAAACAACTTCTGCGAGAAGTTCGTCACGGTTGCGGGACCGAGTTCGGCGCCGATGGATTTAAGCTTGTCCAGTCGCTCAAAGTGATGCTGCTTAATCGCTTGGGCGCGCTGCGTCAGGTCATCAAAGGGATGGCCGTGTGCGGGCAACACATTGTCGACGTCCGTGATTTCACCGACCCGATCGAGAGATTCGAAGAACGTGTTCAGTGGGTCCGCGCGATCCGACACGCCCGAGATGTGCGGCGTAATGGTCGGGAGAATGTGATCGCCCGCCAAAAACAACCGGCGCTCCGGATCGTGCAAGCAGATGTGATCTTCCGTATGACCCGGCGTGTGTTTGACGAACCAGTCGCGCCCGGCAAGCTTCAAGACATCGCCGTCTACTACGTGGTCGCTAATCGTCGGGTACCACTTGGACTTGCCAATCAGCTGAAAGAATCGCCACTTGAGCAACAACCCCATCGGCGGCTTGGCACTGGCTCCACCCCAAGGCGTCCCCTTGCTTCGTTCGCCCTGCTTCGCGGGTTGGTAGTTCGAAACGATCGCCTTCTTCAAGACTTCCGTCGCCTCTTCGTCGAGGGAGTGACTGGCTTCGTGGGCCGCAAGATCGTCAACCGATGCTTCCGCGTGGTCGTGGTGCGTCCGGGGACCAAAGCTAAAATTCGCGTGACCGATCACCTTCGCGCCGGATTCCTTGGCGAGGCGCGCTGCGCCACCGAAGTGATCGGGATGAGAATGGGTCACGATGACGGTGTGAATGTCTTTCACGCCGAGTTGCGCCTGCTTCAACCGTGAGACCAAGGTGTCGTAGGTCGCAGGACCGGGAAGCCCGGGGTCGACGAGCGCGACCCCGTCGTTGTCGGTGAGCGCGTAACAGTTGACGTGTCCGAGCCCAGGCATCGAAATGTCGAGTTCGAGTCGCAGTACGTTGTCTGCGACTTCGGTGATGTCTTTCTTCGCGGGTTCTTGTTCCTGCTTCGTGGCCATCTCGGTCGTACCCTTCCCTGCTCAAGCGGCTACACATGGGGGCGCGCCGTAAGGAGTTTCGAATCGCGTGGTTTGAAACACCTCATTCCAAATTGGCGTGAGCGCATTGTCGGTGTGATGCGTTTAATCCGCACCATGCATAGCCCATTGGGGTTTTTACTGTCGGCTCGCGTTCCCTAGCGAACAAAGCCTGGGACTTAAGATTCCCGAGAACCGCGCTTTGCCGCCCAGCGATAGCCGCCGCGTTTGCCGTCCTGTTTGTTCCCGGGCCCCCGCGAATATTTCGGCACGCGGGGCCGCTTGCTCGGGATCAAACAGTCGGGGCCTTCACCAATCAAGTCGGCACGCCCTACTTCGAGCAACGCCTGTTTCACAAGGTCGTAGTTCTCAGGTTTGAAGAACTGCAGCAACGCGCGCTGCAGCCCGCGATGCGTACTCTTCTTCGAGACGTGCACGTACTTCATCGTCTCTGGATCAATCCCCGTGTGATACATGCACGTCGCGATGTCCATCGGCGCGGGAATAAAATCTTGTACTTGTCGCGGGCGGTACCCCTTCGACTTCAAGAACTGAGCGAGTTCGATCATCTCCACAATGCCGCTGCCCGGATGGCTCGCGATGAAGTACGGCACCAAGAACTGATCTTTTCCCGCGCGCTTTGACGCGGCATCAAAACGCTCCGCAAATTCCTCGAAGGTTTTTTGCGGCGGCTTCTTCATCATCGCGAGCACCCGCTCGCTTACGTGCTCGGGAGCAACTTTGAGATGCCCTCCGACATGGTGCTCGACGAGTTCTTCGAGATACTCGGGCTCGTTGCGCGCCAGGTCCATGCGAATCCCAGACGCAATATGGACCTTCTTGATCCCGGGTACCTTTCGGCTGCTCTTCATCAAGTCAACCAGCGGCGCGTGGTCGGTATCGAGCAGCTTGCATACCTTGGGGCTGACACATGAAAGTCTGCGGCACTTGGCTTCGACTTCCGGCTTGGAACACCGCATGCGGTACATGTTCGCGGTGGGTCCACCGAGATCGCTGATGTGTCCCTTGAAGTCCTTGCGGCTAGCGAGCCCCTTCACCTCGCTGAGGACGGACTCTCGACTTCGACTTTGAATCGTTCGTCCCTGGTGCAGCGTGATCGAGCAGAACGTGCAGCCACCGAAACATCCGCGCATGATCTGCACCGATTCGGCAATGGTTTGCCATGCGGGGATCGGCGCGTCATCCGCATAAGCTGGGTGCGGCAGACGCGTGTACGGCAATGCGTAAATCGCGTCGAGGGTCTTCTCTGTCAAAGCCAAGGGAGGCGGGTTGATGACAACCTGTCGGTCGCCATTGGCCTGCACGAGCCTGCGTGCATTGAGGGGGTTGGTCTCGCGATGAAGGATGCGCGTCGCGCGGGCGAACTTCTCGCCACTCTCGGTGACTTCTTCATGGCTCGGCAAGGTGAGTGTTTGCTCGTCGCCTTCGTTGTCGTGAAACCGATGCTCCGGCAGCGAGTCTTTTTTGCCCAGCAAGTACGCAACCCCGCGCATATCGCGTAGGTCGCGAATACTTTCGCCGTCGCGCAGGCGCATTGCGATTTCAAGAATCGACGCCTCGCCGTTTCCGTAGGCGACGAGGTCTGCTTTTGATGTCACCAGACTGCTGGGCCACACCTTGTCCGACCAGTAGTCGTAGTGGGACACCCGGCGCAGTGAAGCTTCGACGCCACCGGCGATCACGGGAATACCCTTAAACGCTTCGCGACAGCGTTGAGCATAAACGGCGTTCGCGCGATCGGGCCGACGTTCAATCGCCCCCCCCGGTGAATAGGCGTCGGCGTTGCGACGCTTTCGATTCGCGGTGTAGTGATTGATCATGGAATCCATCGCGCCCGCGCTCACGGCGTAAAACAAGCGCGGCGCTCCGAGTTCCCGCCACGCGTCGGCGCTTTTCCAGTCGGGCTGTGCGAGGATCGCCACCTTGAAGCCGTGGTGCTCGAGCCACCGTCCGAGGATCGACGCCGCGAACGAGGGGTGATCGATATAGGCGTCGCCCGTCACAAACACGATGTCGGGCTGCGACCATGAAAGCGCGTCCATTTCTGCGCGAGAAGTGGGCAGGAACGTGCGACCTTGTTGATGCAGGGCGGCAGAACTCAAGCTAGGACTCCAAACCCAGGGCACGACGTCGGCATTAATTGAACAAACGAGAATTGCTCAGGAGCGAGCCACCAAGATGACCCTTGATCCAATGTCCCGGCGAGCCGGACAATAGATGGCCCACGAGCTTGGCGCCTGCTCCCATCGTCCGCCCTGCCCCGGATGCCCGCGGTTGTTTGAACCTGGCTTGCCCGAGGTGGCACGCGCACGGCTGGCTCCCATTGCGCAGCGCGCAGGCATCGAGATGCCCAGCCTCGTCATGGGGGAAGCCACCGGGTTTCGCCACCGGGCACGGCTTTCAATTCGCGGACGCGCGCGGTCTCCCAAGATTGGGATCTTCCAGAGAGACTCACACCGCATTGTGGACATCCCCAATTGCCTGGTTCATCACCCCTTGATCAACCGCGTGGCTGGCGCGATCAAACGAGCGATTCGCGCAACCGACACGACGCCTTATGCCGACACACCGCATCGAGGCGAAATTCGCAGCGCACAGATCGTGGTCGAACGGCGGAGTCAGACGGCGCAGGTCGTGCTCGTCGGGAACGCCGACACGCCCGCCCCGCTCCAAGACTTGTTTGGCGAACTTACCCGCGAGCTTGGCGACGAACTCCACAGTCTCTGGTGGAACGGCAACCCAGACCGAACCAATACGATTCTCGGCCCACACTGGCGCCATCTTCACGGACCCGAAGCCGTCTGTGAAACCATCAGCGGCGCACAAGTCTTCTACCCACCGGGCGCGTTCGGACAAAGCAACCTTGACCTCGCCGAGCAGATGACGCGCGACGCATCGGCATTCATCCCCGATGGCGCATCCATCGCGGAGTACTACGCCGGGTGTGGAGCGATGGGCCTTTCTTGGGTCGAACGGGCCAGCCATGTTGCTTTCAATGAAGTCGGTGCGGATTCATTGCGAGGGCTCGCGATCGGGATCGAACAGCTGCCGAAGGCCGTACAAGCCCGCACACAAGTCCATGCCGGCGGCGCGGACGAACACACCTCGCTTGCAACGCAAGCCGACGTCGTCGTCGCCGATCCACCGCGCAAGGGCCTTTGCCCGGCCCTGCGCGACACCCTATACGCAACGCCACCGAGTCGCGTGATCTACCTGAGCTGCGGACTCGACGCGTTTGTACGCGATGCCAACTTGATCCTCGACGCAGGCAAGCTACAGCTTCGCGCACTTTCGGCATACGCATTCATCCGTCACAGCGACCACGTTGAAACGCTCGCGGTATTCGACCGCGTGTAGCGCGCCTGTCGCCTATTAGGGCTGTGGATGCGGCGCCCTGTGAAATTGAATACGTGACACCAAGGCCAACGCAACGCCCGCGCTAATCACCATCAAAGCTGCGGTCGGAGATTGGTACCTTGCCTCGTCGAGCACTCTGACGATTTCGTCGTACCCCACCATTTCACCCTCGACGTTTGAAAGCGACCAGACGATGCGCACGGGCTCTTGACTCCAGCGCAGATTTTCCGGATCAGGCCGCACGCGCGCAGTCACGTGATCCCCAACACCAAGCTTCATCACGGCATCATCGAACAGCGGCACATTTGCGGGGAACACCCAGCGCGACCTCACGCCGCCGCCCCCCAACGCAGACACGACTTCGACCACGTCCCACCGCTTGATGGATGTCCGCGTCCTGATCTCTCGCACTTCGGCGATTTCGACGAGGCCCGAAACCGTTTCGAGGGCATCCGCTTCGGGGTAGTCCCCCATGGCGTTCCAACCCAAGCTTGCAAACCAGCTCACCACGCCGATCGCACACAGAACAAGCCCTGCAGTGCGCACCGCAGTTGAATCACTTGGTTTGGACGACATCTTGATCACGCTCCCGTTTCGTGCGACAGCCAGTCTTGGGGCGTCAAATAGAAGGACAACAACTCGGCTTCGGGGCTCCCGGGCTCCGGTTGAAAATCGTATTGCCAATGAACCACCGGCGGCAGTGACGCCAACACACTTTCAGCTCGAGCCCCGGCTTGCAGGCCAAAGCGGGTGCCACGGTCGTAGAGCAGATTGAATTCGACGTAGCGCCCGCGACGCATCAACTGAAAATTTCGTTCGCGGTCACCGTAGGGCGTGTCTTTACGCCGCTCCAGGATCGGGACGTACGCATCGAGGAAGGAACTCGCGACGCCATGCCACAAGGCATGACTTCGTTCGAAGCCCCCTTCTTCTAAGTCGTCGAAGAACACCCCGCCGATTCCCCGCTGCTCACCACGATGAGGCAACGTGAAGTAGGCGTCGCAGTCTTTCTTCATTTGGTCGTAGATCTCAGGGCCATGCGCCCCACATGCTGAAGCCGCTGTGCGATGCCAATGAACCGCGTCTTCTTCATATCCGTAGTACGGCGTGAGGTCGTAGCCACCGCCAAACCACGAAACCGGCGGACTTCCGTCGTCGGCTTCTGCGATGAAGAAACGGAAATTCGCGTGGGTGGTCGGCACATAGGGGTTTCGTGGATGCACGATCAATGAAACCGATACGGCGTGGTACTCGCGGCCCGCGAGTTCGGGGCGTCGTTCCGTCGCGGCCGAGGGCATTTTGGAACCGGTCGTGTGGGTGAAGTTGACCGCCGCCTTCTCAATCACAGAACCGTCCGACAGCACCCGCGGCCGAGAGATCCCGCCGCCGGGTCGCGGTATTTCTTCGCGCAAAAATCTGGCCTCGCCGTCCTGCGCTTCGAGGGCGGCGGTGATCTGGTCTTGCAGCGCAATCAGTTCGCCGCGCACACGCGCAAGTTCAGTCGTATGACCTTGGGGCTCGGGCACTCACAATTTCCTCTCACTGCGGGTGGACGTGCAACGTTCGAGGCACAGCTACTTTGCAATTACTTTTATTTTGCGATTTCTTCTTCGCGCGCCTGGCGCTTCGCCATCAACGCGTCCATTCGCTCGCGCGGGACCGCGACAAAGATGCCCTCGGCCTCGGCTGTGACCACACCGTCGACGATGATCTGGCCCTCACAAAAGGTCTTGCGCCCTTCACTGCGCATCCACTCGCCGACGATCTGCAGTTCTTGATGCAGGGGCGTCGGTTTGCGGTATTTCACGGTGAGCGTGCCCGTCATCCCCGGGTTGCCCGACAAGGACTGAACGAAGCCGAGCACTTCATCAAACGCTGCGGCGACGAAGCCGCCGTGAACCGAGCCGGGCGGCCCTTCGTATGCGGAGTTGAACGTGACCCGCGCCTCTGCCGTGCGCTCGCCTGACTTTCGAATTGTAATCGGGGGCGCGAGTGGGTTTGCGAGACCAATCAAAGGGCTTTGGTCAAAGAAGGCGCCGACATTGCCTGCGTTCGCGGTTTCCGAATGGCCCATCACCTTGATCAAACGCGGATGGGCGCGCAACGCTTCGGCGTAGCGCTCGAGTCCTTCGGCGGCGATGCGAAGTTCGTCGGTGGGCGCGTTACTCGGAACGAGGCGTTCGATCACGAGGCGCATCGCTTCGGCGAGCCTGCGCTTCTGCTCCCACATTTCATTGCCGCTTGACTTGGTGGCATCCCAATGGGATTCGAAGGCTTTGGGGTCGGTTAAATTTGAATCCGACATGCGGTCCTTTTGATGTGAATGCGATGGGGCGCGCGAGTTCGGCGTTGCGGCGCCAAGTTTTACATAGATTGACGCCGACGCGCAGGCCTTGCCACGTCATCTGATGACCAATCACCGCACAAGCTTGGGCGATCCGTCGCGATTACGATGCGAAAACAGGCCTACGTGGCATTGGGGCGGAATCTTGGTTGTGGGGATGCACCGAAGCGACAGGCGCAAAGCGATATGAGCAAGACAAAACTCAGTCGTCCCAGACGTCACCTTCCGCGCGCCACAAGATGCCGATGCGAAAGCCCACAATGTGCTGCGGACCATCGACGGTTGTGTTGAGCCCTTTCGACTCCAGGTTCTCTGACAAGTACATGTAGTGGTAGGCGACTGATCCGGTGACCGAGAGGGTGTCGGTCAAATGAAGGTTTAAGCCAACCCGAGGGCCCACGCCGATTGCAACGTCAACAATGTCGACGTCGCCTGCACTCGAGTACCAGTCGAAGTTGAGGCGCACGGACGGTCCCGCGAACGCACGCAGTATCGGCGTGCGAAAAAAGCCCATGCCTAAGGTTTGGTCGATTGTGAAACCGTTGACGGTTTCATCTGAAAGTTTGTCGAGCTCGCGTTCGCCGACGCGGTACCCGACTTCGAGGCGGTAGTTCAAGAGTTTATCGGCGACGACATTGCCGTCGTACATGAACCCGATGCCCCACATTGCGGCATCGAACCCGCGGTCGAGGCCGTGGTCGTTGATTTCGGAAGACGAAAACTCGCCTTCTAAATATCCGCCGTATCCGGCGTGAGCGGTCGCGGCATAGAGCCCCACGGCGACGATGCCAACCAGGGGGACGACAACGCGAAGCAACTTGACCGCCATCCACTTCATTTCCAGGCTCCTCCACCCGGATTCACGGGTTGGCTGATCTTAAGGCACCCGCGGTTTTGAAGTCAATCCAATTGCGCGGCCTCTGGGCACGAGTTCGACCCACATATCAGGTCGAACTCGTCCATGAAATGACGGGGAGTCGCAAGAATTCGTGCTCAAGCGGCCTAGAAGAAATCCGAACGCTCCGAAAGAAGAAGACGAGCCGCGCGGTCAGAAGATGCTCGTGGCCGTCTAACTTGCCATTTCCGAAGTCGTCCTTGATCGTCTCACGAATGGACAAGTACGGATATCCAATGGACGGCGAAACAGAAACGCGGGCCCCGAGGTGCCAATTGAGACCCCGCCTCGCCCTTCCCCCAACGCCGAAGTCGCGTACTTCTGCCAGGTCGGAGTCGTAGAAGTCGACCGACGTTCGAAACATGGGGCCCGCCCAGACGCGAAAGATCGGTGTGCGCAAAAGGCCTGACCCCACGACCAAGTCGAACTCGAATTCGTGATCGCCTCGGGTGTACTCGAAGTCCCCCCCGCCGACGCTCGCCATCGCCGAAGACGCGACGAACAACATGGTGATGACGCCATATATCAAAGCTTGGCGGCGCGAAACGAAATTCGTTTGAGCTCTCTCGTCGGGGCCGTGACGCTTCGTTTGTCCGATCGGCCGGTTCGATTGAGCCCGCCCCTACACTCTCAAACTCTTCGCAGCGGACACCACAATCTCGTAAGCTTTGTCTCCGTTGACCTATTGCCTGGAGCTTTCATGTCGAACGATGTCAAGATGTGTCCCGAATGCCGTGACGAATACACCCTGCAAGCGATTGAATGCGCAGACTGCCACGTGCCGCTGATTTTCCCGGACGACTTCGAGAACGACCCCGCACCCGAAAACTTTCCGCCCTCCTCCGATCTCGAGTGCGTTCGCGTCGGTCCCATCGCCTGGACCCGCGCGCTGTCTTCTGCCCTCGAGCAGGCGACGATTCCGCATCGCGTCGAACCGGATCAACGCAGCGAAGCCGACGGCGGTGTCTCGCCAAACGAATTCGATGGCGCCGATGTATTCGGCACCTGGGTACAGGAGAAGGATCTCGCTGCGTCGGTGGAGATCGACAAGGTCGTGTTCGCGCACGTACATGGACAGGAAGCCGACGCCCCGTCCGCGACCGAAGATGAGGTTTGTCCCGCATGCCAAAGCCCCATCGCGGTAGACGACCTAGAATGTTCTGACTGTGGACTGCACTTTGGTTAGCCCCGCTCTTTAGTTAGCCCCGCTCTCAGAATCGCCCCGCGCAACCTCCGCTGATAGGAGCTGTAATTCAGGTGATTGAACTAACCGACGGTTTATCGTTGAGCGTGCTCGTCGCGGCCGCAAGCATCGGCTTCGTCCACACGCTGCTCGGCCCCGATCACTATGTCCCCTTCATCTCCCTTGCACGTGCTCAGCATTGGACGATCGGGCGGACACTGGCCATCGTTGCCGCATGCGGAGTCGCCCACGTATTGGGCTCCGCCATGCTCGCTGGCGTTGGCCTTGCAGCCGGCGCGGCGATCGGAGAGATGGAAGGCGTCGAAGCGGGACGCAGCAGCGTTGCAGCATGGGCGATGGTTGCCTTCGGCGCGGCATATTGCACCTGGGGAATTCGACGCGCGTTCGTAACGTCGAAGGGACTTGCTCCGCACTCCCATGGCGATCACGTGCATATCCACACCGACGGCGTCACACATCACCATCACGCGGGCGACACCGATGGACCGGTTCAACCGCGGACCTTCTGGGCCCTCATGGTTCTATTCATACTCGGTCCGTGCGAGCCCCTGATTCCGCTGTTTGTATTGCCGGCGAGCCGCGGTCGGTGGGACATCGCGATCGCCACCATCCTGGTCTTCGGAATCGTGACGGTGGTGACGATGGTCTTTGTAACCGCTGCGGGCTTTTACGGGGCACGGCAGATCAACTTCGGCGCCGCGGAACGCTATGCCCACGCGTTCGCGGGAGGCGCGGTCGCAATCTCTGGACTCATGGTGATCGGCCTTGGACTCTGAGGCCGTCGTATCCGAAGGACACGAGACGGCTTGCGCCCCCAGATAGGGGCATGTCACCCGTCGCGCTCGGCGTCGTCATATTTAGCGCGCGGATTCTTTGTTACTGGTTGTCTGGGTCGTTTCTTCCAAAGGCAGACACCGGCTTGTGGATGACACCGGTGAAATCAACCGGGCCGTACTCACCTATGCCGTGACCCCCGCCACTGGCATGGCTGGGAGGAGCGCAGGTTAAAATCCTGCTGGGCGCGGCGATCGACTCTGGCTAGCTCCTTAGTTGTACGAGGGACTGCCGACTTTTGGCTTCGGCGCCTCGGCGACCTTGCCCATCGCTTCGCTCAAGTCGGCAATGTATTCGTCCGCGACGTCAGCATGCGCAGGCGACAACATCAGTTGAATCCCTTGCGGTTCGGTAATCACGCCAGTGAACCAACCCTTGGCTTTCAGCATGCCCCAAATTGCGAAGATGTTTGCTTGCTCGGCGCCGTACGCGAACAAGCCGAGCTTCGGATCGCCGTAAACGTGCAGGCCGTCCATCTTCTCGATCGCCGTCATCAGCTTGGCCCGGGTATCGGTCACCAGTTTCGCCTTCGCGCGGTACCCCTCAACACCGAGGTAATGCATCACCGCCCAGGCGCTCGCGAACGCGCCCCCCGGTCGGGTGCCTGCGAAAGTGGGCGTGCTCATCCCTCCCGCCGGCCAGTCGTCGAAGCTAAAGCCTTGGAACTGACGCTGGGCTTCGGTGCGATGAAAGACCGTCGATGCGCCCTTTGCCGCGTAGCCGTACTTGTGTAGATCAGCCGACATGGAGCGAACCCCGGGCACAGAAAAATCGAACGCCGGAAGATCCGCACCGTTCATGCGCGCAAAGGGAGCGAAGTAGCCGCCCACACAGGCGTCGACGTGGAGCCAGACGTCCTTCGCTTCTGCAACTTGTCCAAGTTCCGGGATCGGGTCGACCACACCGTACGGAAAGCACGGCGCGGAACCGACGAGCATCAATGTCTTGTCGTCTACTGCGTCCGCCATCGCATCGACGTCAGCGGTGAAGTCTTTGGCAACGGGTACGCGCACGACTTCGAGGCCGAGGTACTTCGCTGCTTTGTCAAACGCGGGATGTGCAGACCTCGGGACAACGATGCGTCCGCCCGCAACTTCGCGCCCCTCGCTCGCGGCTTGATCTCGACACGCTTTGACCGCGAGCACGATGCTTTCGGTGCCCCCGGAGGTAAGGTTCCCACAGGCTTCCGGCCCTGCGCCAAGCAGCCGCAACCCCATGCTCGTGACGTCGTCTTCCATTTCGCGCAGAGAAGGAAATGCGCCCGTCAGGCCGAGGCCGTTTTCGGACTGGTAGAGCGCGTAGGCGTCCTTCGCGACTTGCATGACATCTGCGCCTGGGTTGAAGACATAAACCGCTGTCCGGGCGTCGCGCCAATCGACGTCATCGCGCCCCGCGTAAACCAATGCTTCGCGCACTTCTTCCCACGAACTGCCGCATTCCGGCATTGAACCCGTCGATTCGATCACGAAAATGACCTCCGGCGATCAGTCTACCACGATGCTCTCAGACAACGGGGTCTACTTCTCGAGTCTCCTGTCATCCCCACCCTACCCCACGGCCTGCGACCCGGAGTCAGCCCGACAGTTCGATGTCGGTTTGGCCGATAAGTCCCGAACTACGGAGGCACCGAGTGAACGTCGAAATCGGCATCCATTCCATCGCAGGCCCGACCGAACGCGAGCAGCGCGAAGAATTCGCGCACACGCTGACCCACGGCTTTGGGCTCATTGCGAGCGTGGTCGGAGTCGGCGTCATGCTCTTCGCAGCCGCGACCCGCGGCGACATGTGGCATGTCATCGGATGCACGGTGTTCGGGCTTTCACTCGTCCTCGTCTACGCGTCGTCGATGCTCTACCACGGCACCAAGGACCCCGTCCGCAAGATCATGTTTCAGCGCCTCGACCACGTCGCGATCTATCTGTTGATCGCGGGCACATACACCCCCTTTACCCTCGCGAAGATGCCCTGGCCTGTAGGCTCGACTCTGCTCGCCGTGGTCTGGACCCTCGCGGCGATCGGAATCGGATTTGAATTCATTCAGAAGAGCAAGAAACGCTACGCCTCTGTTGTCCTTTATGTCGTCATGGGCTGGATGATCGTGTTGCAGATCGGACCGCTACTGCGGAGCATCGAGAGCGGAGGTGTCGCGATGCTCTTACTCGGGGGCGTGACCTATACGGCCGGGTTGGTGTTCTACTTTTGGGACAGGCTGCCCTACAACCATGCGATTTGGCACGGTTTCGTCCTTGGCGGCAGCGGGCTGCACTTCGGTTCGGTGATGATTTTCGTGGTTCCCGCCTAGGCGCGCTCGGGCCGCTCACTTGCGTCGGTGGGAAATGCGCCGGCGCACTGGGCTTGGCTACGACTTGCGATTATGCTCCGCGCCTATGGGAATAGAAATCCGCGGAAAACTACACGCCATCTTTGACACCAACCAAGTTACCGAGCGCTTTCGCAAGCGTGAGTTTGTCATCGAACTTGCTGACAATCGGTATCCGCAGCTCGTCCAGTTTCAACTCTCGGGCGATCGCTGCGAAAACCTCGACGGCTTCAACCTCGGCGACGAAGTGAAGCTCGACTTCAGCTTGCGCGGTCGCGAATGGAAGAGCCCGCAGGGCGACATACGGTACTTCAACAGCCTCGACGTTTGGACCATTGATCATGCGGGCGCGAATGATCACAGCGGTCCGCCTGGCAGTGAAGAGCCGCCCATGCCGGACGGTCCACCGCCGGGCTTCGACGACGTTCCGTTTTAGAACGATCGCTGAAGCTCTGTGAGACACCGTCGTTGCTCGCACACTTTACGAGTGCAGCGCTACCTGAAAAGACCGGGTTACACATCGAGTCGTTTTCCATGAAGCGAGGATCGCCCCATGCATCACCCGTCCCTGGCTGTTTTCATTCTCTTCGTTGGCAGCCTTTTCGCCTTCGGCTGCACGTCGAGTCCCGAACCGATCATCGGCTGCGTAGATGCACGTGGGATCCATCCGATTTGTGGTTTTCAGAACCCCGAAGACTTGAGCCTGCTCGACAACGGACGCCATCTCATCGTCAGCCAGTACGGTGACATGATCGATCCTAGTCACGAGGGAAGCCTTGCGGTCCTGGATCTCGAGACCGAAGAAGTTCGCGTCGTCTACCCGAGGCCGAATTCTTCTCAGGGGACCGTCACACCCGGCTGGGGTGACGCCAACTGCCCTGGTCCAGCGACCGAACCGTTGAACCCGCACGGGATCGACATGGCCGCGCGTCCCGACGGACGCTTGCAACTCCTGGTGGTGAATCATGGAGGCAGCGAGTCGATTGAGTTCTTCGAAGTTCTCCCCGAAGCCCACAACGTCCACTTGGTCTGGCGTGGTTGCGTGGTGCCACCCGAAGGCGCCTACTTCAATGACGTCGTAAACCTTCCCGACGGTGGGTTTCTCGCGACCCATATGATGGAATACGGCAGCACGACGTGGGGCATGATGAAAGCCGTGCTCGGCTCCGACACGGGCTTCGTTTACGAGTGGCACGCCGACACGGGCTTTAAACCTGTCCCGGGAACCGAAGCGCCCTTCCCCAACGGAATTGAGGTCTCACCCGACGGCAGTGAGATCTTTCTAAACGTCTACATGGCGGATGAAGTGCGACGCATCGATCGAAGTTCGGGAGAAGTTCTCGCGGTTGCCACTGTGCCCGCTCCGGACAATTCGAGTTGGAGTCAGGACGGACGCCTGTTGGTCGCGTCTCATCTCGGTGGCTTTTCAGAACAAATGCCGTGCATGCAAATCGAGGAAGGGCCTTGCCCGATGTCCTTCGAAATTGTGGCACTCGACCCCGTCACCCTCGAAGGGGGTGCAATCTTCGCCAACCGCGGTGAGCCGATGGGCGGTGGAACTGTCGGTATTGATATCGGTGGCCGGCTGGTGATCGGGTCGTTCGCGGGGGACCGCGTGATCGTGGCCCCGTTCGACTGACGCTACCGAGTGCGTTTCGCGAGATAGACCGCGTGTCGCAACCCGCCCTTTCCAGGGCGCGTCCGAGTCAGCGAAAAGCCAATCGCCTTGAGACGCTTTTCGAAAGCGGCGTCTGGCGTTTCAGACCACACCGCGAACAGTCCACCCATGGTCAGCGCGCGACGCGTGGCATCGATCGCCTTCGTTCCATAAAACGGGTCGCGCTTCGGGTGCGTCTTGGAGTGAGGTCCTTCGAAAAGGTCGAGCACGATCGCGTCGTAACGCGGCACGCCCTTCGCGTCTGCACGCTTGGCGATCGAATGCGACACGTCTTCGATCAGGACCTCAACGCGCGGGTCTTCGAGCGCGCGGTTGTTGACGGATGCCAACTCCCCACGACACCAACGCTCGACGATGGGCGTGAGTTCACTGACCTGAATCGATGCGGCGTCCGGCAACGCTTCGGCAGCTGCGCGTAAGGTGCACCCCATACCCAGCCCACCGATCAACATGTTGGGCGCGGCCGCACCTTCGAGTGCGTCGCATGCCAGCTTGGCCAACGCGACCTCGGAACGATTCGCCCGGCTGTTCATCAGGATTCGGCCACCAATGGTGATCAGAAACTCGTCTTTCGCGCGCTCGCGAAGTTCAAGTATCCCATGAGGTGTGGTCTCGCTGTCGACGGTTTTCCAGGGAACGGCCATAGGCTCCACGTGTGCAAGTGATCGGGCGGGGAGCATGCCAGATTTCGCGCCGGACGGGCGCCACCGCGACGTCGTTCAACGTCTGAAAGGCTATATTCATGGGCGACTTCTCCAAACCGAAGTCGCGATGACGTGGCCGGGCTTTTGTGCCCGCGTGCATGACGCACTCTCACTCGCATCTCGAACACGAATGGAAACTCGATTTGACCAGCGCGGCCCAGCGAATCACCCCCTTGGCCGATCTCATGCGAACCCTCGCATCGTTCGTTCATGACCGAGCCGTGAATGCGGCGCGGGTCGTCTTGGCTGGCTTGTTGTTCGCCGTAGCGGGTTGTGGCGCCCCGCCCCACGAACCGGTCAAGCGCGTCATTTTGATCAGCTGCGACACCTTACGCGCGGACCGGCTGGGAATGTATGGCTACGAGCGAGCCGTCAGCCCCAACCTCGACGCGTTCGCGAAGGATGCCGTTGTCTTTGACCGTGCCTATGGGACCGCTCCCCACACGAACCCGGCGCTGAGTAGCCTGCTGACGAGCCGGCTTCCCGATGAACTGGGCGTTTCGGGCGGGAACCGCAAGCTCATGCCCGCCGCAGTTCGAACCCTGCCCGAAATGCTTCGAGACAGCGCAATTCCGAGCGCGGCGATCGTTTCGAATTGGGCACTTCGGCGACCGAGCGGAGGCGACACCGAAGTCGGGATCGCCCAGGGCTTCGCGCACTTCGACGATGAAATGGGCAAGAGCAGTCGGCTCCGCAAAGGCCACTTCGAGCGCACGGCTGACGCGACGACAGACGCCGCCATCGCCTGGCTCGAAGATCAGGGCGCCAAGCAAGACCGCTATTTTCTGTGGGTTCATTATCAGGATCCTCACGGCCCCTATACCCCGCCCGACGCTTTCAAAGGAACCTTCCAAAGCGAACAACGCCAGGGCATCATGCCGCGACTCGGAACCAACCAAGAAGGCTTGGGCCAGATCCCCCACTACCAGATCATTGATGGCCAACGCTCGCCGAGCTTTTACAAAGATCGCTACGACGAAGAGATCCGCTACTTCGACCACGAACTTGGGCGCTTGCTCGATTGGCTCGAAGCGCATCAAGTCTACGACGACAGCCTCGTGGTTTTTACCGCCGACCACGGCGAGTCTTTGGGCGAACACAACTACTGGTTCACCCACGAAGCAAATCTCTACGACGAAGAAGTTCGCGTGCCATTGGCCATTCGTTATCCGGCAGATTTCCCACGCCCCAAGGCCGAAACGTTGGTGGGGCACCTCGACTTCGTCCCAAGCGTTCTCGATGCATTCGGTTTGCCCGAAGAACTCGGCCGCGGCGTGAGCCTCATTTCGGACGACGTCCCAACCGATCGCGTCATGCCCCATTCGCTGCATCCGTTGCAGGATCCGCGTCGATGGTTTGCGGTGACCGACGCGCGCTACCGCCTCGTGATTCCGCGCAGTGGCCCCGAGCTGTATGACCTTAAGAATGACCCGGGCGAACTGCGCAACCTCGCACCCGACCAGCCCGATCGCGTCGAGGACATGATCGCGCGTTTCAAGTCGATGATGTCGCAGGTCCGCCCGCTTTCGGTGGGTGCGGGAGTCGATCTAGAAATGGACGACGACTCGCGCCGTGCTCTCGAAGCGCTTGGGTACCTACAACCCGACGAAGACGAAAAATCGAAAGACCGGCCAGAATCCGCCCCCGCGCGAGAAGGCAAGTAGCCGTGGAGCGCAAGCACGCGATCAACCTCGTGATGGCTTTTGCGGTGCTTGACTTGATTTTTCTGCGTTGGGTGTTCGCCCACTTTGACAACTGGGGCTTCTGGGACTGGGACTATCAGCAATCGCTGCTCGAAGTGTCGCGATCCGCGATTGTCGACTACGGACAGCTTCCACTGTGGAACGCCTACTTCGGCGGCGGCGTGAGCCTCGCCGGGAACACCCTGAACCATGTGTACGCACCAAGCTTTTTGCCGGTGTTGTTATTGGGGACGTTGGTCGGCATCAAGCTCTGCATCTTTATCTACCTCGCGATCGCGCAGGCGGGGAGTTTCTTGCTGGCGAGGTCACGCGGGCTGGGTCCGCTGGAAGCCATGCTCACGGCGATCGTGTTTTCATTGGGCGCGGTGTATGCCCACAAACTCGCTCACGGCCAATTCGAGTGGATCGCCATCGCGTGGGTTCCGTTCGTGTTACTGGCAGTCGATCGAATTGGGCATGCGCTTTCTGCACGCACGCTATGTGGGGGCAGCATCTTTTTCGCCCTCATCATCCTCGACGGAGGCCCGTATCAGTTCGCCCTGTTCGGCGTTTTTTTGGGGATCTACGTCCTGGTTCAGGCGATCGATGAGCGCAGCGCAAAACCGCTGGCTGGATTCGCGGCGATCGGCACGGGCGCCGTTCTGCTCGCGGCAATCAAACTGCTGCCTGTGTTCGAGCTTGTGAGTCGATACCCACGCGAAACCACCGAAGACCCATTTTACGGCGCGCCCTTCCAGCCTGATGCGATCGATTTGCTCTACCAAATGTTTCTTTCTCGCGCGCAGGCACACGACCCCGCCATGTGGATGCCCTACGTGCTGAACGTGGGGAGCTATGTCGGCGTCGTTCCGCTTCTCTTGGCGTTACTTGCATGCGCGGTCGCCTTTCGAAAAAACGTCGCGTGGATCGCAAGCGGCGGCATTGCGCTGTGGCTGAGTCTTGGTCCCGCGGCGCCGGTCGATCTCTGGCATTTGCTGCACGGGCTTCCCGGATTTTCGATGTTGCGGGTGCCGAGTCGCTTCAACGTCTACGTGCTGCTCGCGATCGCGATGCTCGCCGGCGCGGGGCTTCAGATCTTGCGATCTAAGATCACGAACGAAAAACATGCTCAGCTTGCCTGCGTTGCGATCGTGGTCGCGGTTGCGGCGAACTTAGCGTTCGTCAATGGCGACATTTTCAAAGTGGCGTTTTCGGTTCCGCCGCTCGAAACCCAGGCTCGCGGTGATTTGACCCAGCACTACGCCTATTCGCCCTTCATTGCCCGTTATCAAGAAACTGCGCTTTACCCCGTGCATCCGAATTGGCCGAGCGGAAGTTTCCCTGCCGTGCTCGAAAACCGGGGCGTTCGCTGGGCGTTCAAAACGGTTCCTTTTCCTTCGCACGCGCTTTCGCGTGAAGACGCTGGCTATCGGGGCGAGGCATTCTTTGACGCGGCCGGCGCCAAGGTCAACCGTTTCGACTTGACGCCCAACCGCGTTCGGGTCGAAACCGAAGGAAGCGGGGGGCTACTGCGCCTCAACATCAACTACGATCCGGGTTGGAAGTCGGTTGGCGACGTTTCCCTCTCGGTCGCAGAGTTTGATGGGACCCTGGCAGTCAGTATTCCCGAAGGTGCTCAGGAAGTTGTTCTGGCGTATCGCCCCACTTCATTTTACGCAGGCGCGGTAGTCTCGTTTGTGACGCTACTTGCGTTCGCTGTGGCTTGTCGCAGGAGCGTGGTGCGGGAGCAGGCATCATGAATTTGCGCGCGCTCACAGATACGACGCGCGGAGTCGTTGCGATTTATAGTGCACTCGCGATCGCGTTGACATGGCCGCTTACGGCGCATCTCACCACGCACATTCCGGCAGGCTCCAATGACATTTGGCAGAACCTTTGGAACTTCTGGTGGTGGCGTCACGCCATAACCGAACTCGGGTCGAATCCCTATTCGACCGACTTCCTGTTTCACCCAGTCGGAACCACGCTCGCACTCCACACCCATTCGACTTTCAATCAAATCGTGGCCTTCCCGGTGAACGTGCTCTTGGGGCCTGCAGCGGCGCTCAACTTCGCCACGCTCCTGGGGTTCGTACTGTCCGGCGTGGCCGCGCATCTACTTGCCTACGAAGTCTGTGGAGACCGACGAGCGGCTTACATCGCCGGGCTCATCTTCGCGTTCTTCCCCCACCACTTCGAACAAAGCCTTGAGCACCTCAACCTTTCGACCCTACAATTTCTGCCGTGGGTCGCACTCTACGGGCTGCGCGTCGTGCGGGACGGAACCCGAAGAGACACGCTTTTATTTGGCGTGGTGTTTGCGTTGAATGCATTGAGCTGCTGGCACTACGGCCTCTTTACGCTGTTCATCTTGCCTTGGCTTTGGCTCGCGGAATGGTCATTTGATTCGCAGCCGATCGAAAGGATAAAACAGGCGGCAGCTAAAATTGCCCTCGCCGCCGTGATCGTGATCGTCGTCATGGCTCCCTTCGCAGCTTCGATGACGAGCGAACTGGCGGGGATGGATCGCTACGCCAAGGCTCCTGTCGACCGGGGCACCGACATCGCGTTCCTGTTCATGCCGAGCGACCATCATCCGCTTTTGGGGCCGCTTACACGCAGTTCCTACCAACAGCACCGCGCGTATCCAGCTCTTGGGTCCCAGGCGTTTTTGGGTTTCGGTGCGCTGATCCTTGCCGGGCTGGCAGTCGTTCGAAGCAAGCGAGACCAGAACATCGTCGGCTGGTGTCTTGTGTTCGCTTGCGCTCTTTTGCTTTCGCTCGGCGCGAACCCAACACTTGGCGGCGCAACGATCGGCATCCCTGGACCACACGCCGTATTCGAATACCTGCCGCTGCTCAAAAGCCTTCGCGTTGCAAACCGTTTCGTTGTCATTGCGATGCTTGCACTCAGCGTTCTCGCGGCGCTGGGTTTCTCCAAGACACTCGCGACCCGGGGCCCGGTACGCGCGGTGCTTGCAGCGTTGGTGCTGATCGAATGCCTCTGGTTGCCCTACCCGCTGCAGCCCGTCGAGTTTTCGCCGCTGTTGGATGAGTTCGCAACCGACAGCGACGGAGCCGTTCTCGATATCCCTTTTTCTCAGGACAGCACGTCGGCGCTCAACTTGGCGTATCAAACACGACACGGGCGGCCAATCGCAGGGGGCTACATCTCAGTTGGCCCCTACGGCGATGCCGCCATCGCAGGCCAGCCCGCGCTCTTTGCGTTGTCGGGCATGGCCCCGGCACTTCCGGCGCGCATCGATGTCGAAGCGCTGCGCGCGCTCGGGTTTCGTCACGTTGTGCTTCACAAAGACCGAACTCGGCAAGCGGTGGTGAGCGCACTGCAGTCGCTCCCCCGAAATGCCAGCTTCTATGAGCGTCGGCGATTCGAACGGATGCCGTTCATGCCCGATAAAACCTTCCAACAGATTTCCCGAATGCTCGAAGCCCAGGTGGGGCCGGCGCTGGCAGAAGATGAACGCGTCCAAATCTTTGAACTCGCACCTTGAACCGACGCAGCAAGCGGGGTGTCGTGACGCCGCCATTCGCCGCGCTCAAGACGCTGATGTAACTTCGACCGATGATTGAGCCTCACCGCAGGACCCGTGCACACTGCGGGCCCACCGAACCGGCCCTGCACCCGATTGCACGGCCCCACATCAGCCACACGCTCTTGCTTGCGCTGATGTGCTTCGCCCTGACCTCCTGCGGAGAGCCGAAAACCATGTTGGGCTCCTCGCGTTCCAGCGTGGTGCTCGTCACCATCGACACTTTGCGCGCGGACAAGACCGGCCCTTATCAAGTCGGTTCGAAGGCCACGCCAAACATCGCACGACTGGCCGTCGAAGGAACGTTGTTCGAGGCTGCGATGAGCCCGATGCAGATGACGCGCCCTTCTCATTATTCGCTCTTCACTTCCCTCTACCCACGCGATCACGGGGTCGTGAATAATAGAATTTCGCTCGAACCCGAATTCAAAACCCTTGCCGAGCACTTCTCCGCCAACGGCTACGCAACCGCCGGCTTCGTCGGAGTCACCTTGCTCGGACCCAACTCGGGTGCGGAACGCGGCTTCGATCATTTCGACTTTCCTCGCAAATCACGCACGCGCCCGGCGGAAGAAATCGTGACGGCAGCGACGCAGTGGCTCAACAACCGCGATACGAGTCGGCCCTACTTTCTTTGGGTGCATCTGTTTGACCCCCACACTCCATATGGTCCGCCTGCAGACTTTGTCCCCAAGGCCAAGGACCCAGCGACCGCGGGCATCGACGAACTCAGCGTCGAGACGATTATCGCGATGGCGAAGCGTAATCGCGGCGACCTGCCACGCGCGGTTGTCGATCGCGCGGTAGAACTTTACGAAGGCGACATCGAATACGCTGACCACTGGCTCGGTCGCTTGCTCGAAACCATCGACACACCACGCGCAGACGATCCGAATCCGGTAAGAGCAAAACAAGAAACCGTCATCGCCTTAACCGCAGATCACGGGGAGTGTTTCGAAAAGGGTATCTACTTCGAACATTCCGACTGCTTGTATGAAGGCGCGGCGCGAATCCCACTCATCATTCGTTACCCGCGTCGAGTCGCACAGGGTTTGCGACGTAGCGATGTCGTCGAAATCCTGGACGTTGCCCCCACGTTGCTTTCGCTTGTCGGCTTGCCCGTTCCGGACACCTATCGGGGCCGCGACCTGTTTGACAGCAATACCCCGGCGAAGAACGCGGCGTTCTTGCAGCACCCTTTGTATTCGAACGAGGGTGCGGCGAACCGAAAACAAAGGCGCCTGCGCTCCGTCATGGGGAAGCCGACCCGCGAGATCGTGACCGGCGAAGAGCTACTCGGCATTCGCACGAGCAAATGGAAGTACTTGCGGCGCGGTGAACACGAGGAACTCTACAACCTCACGACCGATCCGAACGAACGTCGCAACGTGGCTGCGCAGCATGCAAACGTGGCCCAGGAACTGCGCGAGCAACTCGACGCTTGGGCAACCGACCATCCGATCCACAATACCGGCGTCGAAATGATCAACGACGAACTCCGCGCAACCCTCGAGGCCCTGGGTTACCTCCGCTAAGACAGGGCTCAGTTCAAGCCAACGCCGCTACTGAACGTATCCGAGGGCTTCGAGTGCGGCGCGAGTTTCGTCGTCCACGGCCGTGTTCACCGCCTTGCCGGAGAGTTCTCTGGTGAAGACGCCGAATAACGCGCGAGCCGCTTCACCGTCGAAAGACGTGCTCGGCGGGCGCCGAACGACGCTCTCTTCGTTGCCGGTCGTCACCCCACCTGCATCGGCGTAGAAGTATTCGAGCTTGTCGATCAAGTGGTGCTCGCCGTCCAGGCGCAACTCACGAAACGGTTTTTCGAAGGTGCGCCGCATCCCGAACACGGTGCGTTCCGGGTCGAGAGGTTGAGTTACGTCACGGCCCAAGCCCTCGATCCCGTCGAGACCACTGAGCGCAAGGAGCGTAACCGGAACGTCGACCGACCCGACCGGAACGCTCGACCGACCGGGCGACACCGAGGGAGAGATCAAAAAGCATGGGACGTGAATCAATTCGTCGCCGAGTCGTTTGCCGTGACCGAGGCTGTTGTCTTCTCCAAAACTCTCGCCGTGGTCGGAAACGACAAGAATGTGCGTGTCGACTCGGTCTGCGTCGGCGGCAAGTCGGGTAAACAAACGGTCGAGCTGTTTGTCGAGGACACGCGCGTCGTCTTCGTAGCGTTCCCTCGTGAGCGACACGAAGTCACGCACGCCGACATCGCCCGCTTCGATGCGGCTGTAGACGTCATTCAAGCGAATCGTTTCTTTGTCCTTCGCAGCGTCACCATAGGGCTCGTGCAGATCGAAGTAGTGAAACCAAAAGAACTGTCTCGGTCCGGCGAGTTCGTCGATCATCGACAGCGCCTTCGAGGTGATCGAATCACCAAGCGTATAGAAGGCGCCCTTTGGCACCACCTTGCCCGACCATTCTTGCGTGACCACGATTTCGAATACGTCGTCGAACTTTTCGAATCCCTGCTCGAAGCCAAAGGTTCGATGAACAGGGAACGAGGAAACCACCGCCCCAGTTCGATAGTCGTTCTGAGAATAGATCTCCGCCAAGGTCGTGTACTTGCCGTCGAGAACGAGTCCGTTGCGGGACACCCCGTGTTGCCATGGGGAAAGCCCGGTCATCAAACTGGCGTGAGTCGGATCGGTTGTTGAACTTGCCGCGTAGTGGCGGTCAAGGGTGAGGCCGCGCCGGGCCCATGCCTGGGTAAGCGGCATGGCGCTTTCACCGCTTGCGCGCCCTTCAAGGGTGTCCCGGCGCATGGTGTCGAGGGTGATCAGTACGACGCGCGTTCCGCGTTCCGCGTCATTCGATTTTTTGGAGAATTCACCCTCACTGCAGCCTGTCCCGGTGAGCATCACGAGCGCCAGCATGACACCGGCCATCTTGCGAAGGCTTGGGTCGGTCCATGGATCAGATCGAAACAGCGGTCGGCGAAACATATTCAGGGTAGATCCTTGGAAATGTGAGACACCGATGCACCGCGATCGGTTGTTCGGACGAACACATTAACGCCGTAGCCACCGGGTCGCCCCAAATCTATCGGCGCATACGGAAACCCTTCCGGAATGACGTGAAACACACTTGCGACGATTACGCCTGGCTGCACTTCGGTGATCAGCGACGCGAGCAAATTTCCCGAAGCGTCATTTCGCGTGCGGGCAAACTCGTGTTCAGTCGCGTCGTTCCAGTACACAAAAATCGATTCGCGAGGAAAGCCTCCGAGGATGAGCTGTTCGGTTGGGCCCAGCACTAAAAGCGATCGTCCCTTGACGATCGGAGCGAGTCGCCGCGCGAATGTCGACTGGTCTTGGAGCGTGACACCCGGAGGTGAATCGGGCGTAAACAAGGGCGTTGGATTCGAAACGACAGGTCGCGCCAATGCGGCCACCACGACCACCAATGCAAGCCCTGCCCACGCCTTCGTGTCCGTCGTCATGCCAGAACGCTCGATGGCGAACCACACCGAAATCAATGCGACGCCTGCAAAGAACGCGAGGGTGTGCAGCAACAGCATCGTGTCGCCGGAGCCCTGAAAGTCGATCGCACTAAACGCCGCAACGCCATAATGGTAGACCGCGATGACGACCAACGGCTGCCGCCACGCGCGGAGTCGTTCCATGCAAAACCAGAACGGGAACATCACAAAACCGGCGGCCGCCAGGATCACAAGCCAGAACTCACCGGTGCAGTGCATGACAAGGCGACGATAAATGCTCGCAAATTTAAATAGCGGTCCGCCCGTTTCGACACCGCGCGCGAAAGAGGCGCCGATGGTCTGGGCGAGCATGTCTTCGAGGGCGCCGTGAAGCGCGAAGTAACCCAAGTACAGAATTGCGATGAGCGCGACCGCACCCATGCTTTGCAGCAGCGCTCGCTTTGCCTGCCGGTCGAGGGCGGCGGCGGCGAAAACGCCGAAACATGCGAACACGCCGATCTGCCAATCGAGGGGCGAGAGTGCCGCGATCAAACCGGCGGCGAACCATCGGTGCCGCACGACCGCAAGCGCTGCCCCCGTCGCCGATATCGCCATCACGAGCTTGGGGATACTTCCCGTGGCGGGTAGCGTGCCGATGTACGTGAGGCCCAGGTAAGGAAGCAGACCGAGCATTGCGGGCACACTTTGTCCGCCGGTGACCGTGCGATGGAACAGGTATAGACACACGCCGCCGGTTGCCGTGAGGAAGATGAAGCCCATGCGAACGGTCGCCAGCCCGCTATCACCGAACAGTCCACCGAGATGAAGAAGACCGGCCGCGATCATGCTCGCAAGTTGGGTTTTGTTTCCGAAGTAATCGCGATGCGGAATGGCTCCGTTCGCGATCTCGGTTCCAAAGTAGGTGTAGTAACGGGTGTCGGTCAGGAGCGCGAGATCGCCATCGTAAAGCCGAGCAAAGTGAGCGGCCGTCAAGACCACCGCCACGGCCAGCCATAGGCTCGGGCGCTCGGTCGCGCGACGAATCCATGTCGCTTCTGCGACCTCGCTCGGGTTCATTGAATCGAAACTCCCAGTGTCATTTCGCATCGGTGTCATGCACGCGAATATGATGGCAGAAACAAAAGAAACGTCCTACGACTCCTGCAATGAAGCGGTTGAATTCTGGGGCGCGCCATTTCCCACGGCAGGCTCGTTCGTTCGAACGTCAGCGTCTATTTGACGACCGTGACGACCGACCGGAGCGTGCTTCGCGCACCGGCTTGTGGCTGATGGCTTGTTTGACATGTATGGCCTTTGCATGCGATGCGCAAACGCCTTCTTCACCATCCTCTGCGCCACCCTCCTCTTCACCCCCATCTCCCCCTGCCGTTGGCTCAGAATCGCGACCCAACATACTGCTCTACATCGTCGACACGCTTCGCGCCGACGCTCTGGGTCCATATCGCGGCGATACAAAACAAACGCCCGAAATTGGAAAGTTTGCGCGCGACGCCATTGTATTCGAAAACGCTTTCGCACAGAGCAGCTGGACCCGAGCGTCGGTGGCATCAATATTGACGTCGCAATACCCGCGCGCGCATGGCGCGGAAGATCGAGGCGACCGGCTGGTGGGCGCGGCACAACTGATGTCCGAAACGCTTTCGGAGCACGGCTACTACACGGGACTCATCACGACCAATCCGAACGTTGGAGCGTTTTTCGGATTTGACCAGGGCTTCGACGACCTGATCGAAATGTTCGCCGCGAAGACCGACGACGTCGTCAGCCCGAAGGAACTCATCGCGTCTGCGGATGACGTTGCGAAGCGCGTGAATCACTGGATCGACAATGCGCCCAAGCCCTTCTTTCTGGTGGTACTCTCCATCGACCCGCATTCGCCCTATTCGCCGCCCGCAAGGTTTACCGACGCCGCGTCGGACTACCGGGGTCAAGCGACCGGCACCGGCTCGTGGATCAACCGCAAAGACCTGACTGCCGACGACAAAGCACACATTCGCGCCCTCTACCAAGCCGAGGTCAACTACGCCGACTACGGGTTCGGCCTGGTGATCAACCACCTTCGGACCCAGGGGCTTTTCGAGAAGACCATCACTGCGCTCACGAGCGACCACGGCGAGGAGTTCTGGGAGCACGGTAGGCGGGGCCACGGACGTGGCCTCTTTCATGAGGTGCTGCATGTTCCTCTCGTTATTCGCGACCCCGCAAGGACTTCCGAATCAGGCACTCGTGACAGCACGCTTGTTGAAACCATCGACATCCTGCCGACCCTTCTCGAATCTGCCGGTCTCACAGCCACCGGGGACATCGCTGGGCGTTCGCTCTTTGGGCCCAAGCCGGCCCTGACTCCCGGCGCTTTCGCAAGCCTGAAGCTCGGTGACCACCACCTCGCAAGCGTTCGGTCGGGCATGTGGAACCTGGTCTGGGACCTCGAGTCCGGAAACAAACAGCTGTTTGACGGGTCCGAGGGAGCGGACGTCCAAGTCGATAGTGGAGCCGAGGCGCGCATTGCCGCCCTGTCCCGAAACTTGGAAGCCCACCTCGCCTCAACGGCGCTGCAGCGCGCAGCGCTCCACGGGGACAGTACCGGCCCCTCGCTCCGCATAGACGAGATCCCGGATGCAGAGCGCCAACTCCTGATCGAACTCGGCTATATCGACGACGGCCCGGGCCCCGAGACCCGCCCGCCCTCGAAATAGGGTCGTTTCCGTTCGAAAACTCAGTCCCCGAAGTCGAAGCCCCGTGGCCCAATGCATCCCTCGACTCCGAAATTCAGGGGTTCGCGAACCCTCGACTCGTGACCTGGCCTACACAGACTGGCACACGCGGCGTGATCAACTTGTCCACTTTTGCGGGACAAGGTCAGAGCCCCTCTGCGAGCGAGCCCGGGAACCTTCTACTCCGACAGAAGGGTCAGGATCGATTGCGCCTACGTCCCGCCCGCGAAATGCCGGTTAGGCCGAGGGCCAAAAGGAGAGCGGCGGAGGGCTCGGGGATCGGGGTCCAGATGGCATATGTGGAAAGGGCAAAGGCGGTGAAGTCATTCGAAGATCCTGTGCTTCCTGACAATATGGAGTCACTCCCCGATTGAGAATTGACCGCAATACGCACTAGGACAACAGAGGAAGGTACAAACGCATAGGGCGTAAAGAAATAACATTCACTAAGTCCTTCGCAACCATTGCTCAGCGAGGGGAGGGAGTCGAAATTTCCTAAAACGCCATCGAAGAAGACCTGATCGAGCAGAGCCTGAGAGGCGGAGGCGGCGAGCGCCGAGGATTGAAACGTGAAGTCGGACACAGCATCACAGCCGTTGAACAAGGCAATGCACGTTCCGTCGAGGAACGCCACGTCGTAAAGCGTCCCGCCGACATCGACTCCGAATGCTCCATGCAACTGCCCACCGACGACATTGAGCGTCACGGCCTGTGCGCCACCCGCCATCAAAACCAGAACAACCGCTGCCAAAACAAACTTCCGCATAACAAACCCCTTCCCTTGGGTGAGCGAGTGCAACCCCATTCTCTCATGGAATGGCACGGAAGTGGCTGGAAATTCTTTGTCGAACGCCATCAAAAAACCCAGAACGGCCATACCGGGGCCACCGGGATACCCACCGGCGACATTGTTGAACAATGCCGGGGGGGGGCTGGCTCGCGAAGCTTCGACGCGCCCTCTTGGCCAATGCGACCGACCCGGGAAAATTGAAGCCGATGACCCACTTCAGGTTCATCTCCGTTGCGGTATCCATCGTCCTGGCTTTGACTTCCACCTCAGCCGGCCACTTCCCGTAAAGAGGTCGCACAGGCCCTGCAGGGCCTGCTTTTCGGAACACCTCCTATTGGATTTTCGGAAAAGTTGACTTTTTTGTTTATCCACTTCTCACAGGATGCGCACGTACGTCGTGCAGCGAAACCGGTTCATGAACTTCAAATCGAATATTCGAAAGTAGCCCTTAGCTGAGCGAAAAAAGTTTTTTAAAATCCACCCGGACAACACAACAGAAGTGAGGACTTAAAATGTCAGTATCAGGGAATTGCCATCTCCCGAAAGGTCAAATCCGATCTCCCATAACCAAGGGAACCCAAGCACGGTTTGACATCGATCATGTCGCGCAGAACCTTCGGCTCAGCAGAATTCCCCACGCCGCACTGAGGCTCAGTGCCGGATCTTCTGGTTGACGTTCGCGCCAGCGATTCCGGCATTTGCACAGGGCAATCTGATCGGCGAATCGCAAAACGGCGGGGGTTTCAACGCGCCCACCGACGCGCCCGAACAATGGGTTCGTGGAAAAGATTTTCCGTCTTTTCCGAATAGGGCGGTACGATCCAATTGAAGGGTCTTTCCGCCTCGACCGAATTGACAATCAATATCTAATCACAGCCACTTACGAGTTTTTTTCCCAATGTACTTTTCGGTACCGTTATTGCATCAGAAAGTAGGTCAAATAGGCAACACAACATGATTGTAAGAACAGCCCCCAAACCGAGGCGCAATTCACACGCAGGCCTTTGATCCCAATAACTCACACCAATACAATCCGACCCTGCAGAGTGGAGAAAGTTTTTCACTCTCGACATGGCCGGCGGACGGAATACAAAGCACGCAGCCATGAACGGTCAGCCATGAGACCAACGAACTCGCTAACGATCTGAACTCAGAAGGTTTGAATTAAAATCGTTTTTTTAATCTGACAATATGACCCAGCAAAATCATGCAACTGAGATCGTGCTGGCGGAACAACAGAATTTTTAGATAGGGCCCCGAACAGGGGCGACAGAATGGCGCGCATGAAAAGTTCGACAATGATCGAGCACGCGCCGAACCACAAAGGACAGGTAAGCCAGCGGGGAACGGTCTTGCCGAAAAGTCAAAAGGACAAAAAATGATATTTTCGACTGATTCGGACCCAAGCCAAAAATCAACTTCAAAATGGCTCCGACTGGTGATTTGTGCTGCGGCCCTCCTCTCGACCCTCGGTTTTGCCACGACGGCGAGCGCCTGGAGTTACACAATCAACTCCTCGGTGACGATCGACGCCTCGAACAACGACGGCAGCGGTGTCTTCGGCACGATCAACACGGTGACCGGCCACTTCCTGCTCCCGACCCCGACCTCGGGCAATTCGCCGTCCTCGGACACGGTTGGCAGCGTGCTCGACAACTCGGCTGACAAAACCCTCCAGGATTTCGTCTGGTTCTCCCTCTCCTTGGACGTTGGATCCGCAGCCGTAGACCGATTGCAAGTCTCGATGGGCCCGACGCTTCTCGGTGGCAATCCCAACTTTGGCGACCCCGAAGTGTGGCAAATTCCCCAATTCAACTTGCCTCCGGTTGGCGCTGGCTACCGCAACGCCGGTGGCGCGGCGTCCCCGAATGGCACCCCCTCACTCGCGATCGACACGGGTTTTGGCGGTTTTTCCCAGTACAACTGGGATTTCGGCAACGTTTCGGCCAACAACCTTCAGGCTGGCGACACGTCGGCTGATCTCCTCTGGGTTGGCGAGCTCCTCGTGAGCGGCGGCCAGGGCGTGATCATCGACAACACGATCAACTTCATGATCCAGACCGCAGGCGGCGGCGCAGCATTCGATGTCCCCGGTGTGGTTCCGGAACCGAGCACCGGCCTGCTCCTTGGTGGTGGTTTGGTCGGAATGACGATCAAGCGACGACGCGACGCCCGAGCCCCAGCAAGGCGAACGGCATCTAGCCCGATCCGTCCGCTCAGCAAGACCTGACCTTAAAACCAGCGCTCCCAAACGACTTCCCAGTCGCGACGAAAGGAGAAACTCAAGCAGAGACGAACAGGGAAAAGGTTAGACGCAAAACCGTGTAGAACGTCGAACAAGCCTAGAGATGGGCGAAGGCGACGTGGATTTAGCCTGAAGTCCACGTGTGACGACAGGTGGCAACGAATAAACGATTTTTCTTGAGTTGAGATCGAAGTGTGAGTAAGAGCGTAGTGCTTCGAACGATGAAACGACCGCAGCTCAAATTCGATCAATTTTAAGGATCGTCACCACAAGTTAAAATACAGCGGCCATTGACCCTCCCACGATGTTGGGAGCATCGGCCTCTAAAAAAACATTGACTAAAACCTTGGAGGAGGGGTTATGACAATGATGAAAAGATTCCGGTTGATCAGACAGCTCTCCTTGGCCGTAATCGCGTTTGCGATGGCCGAAGGAGTGGCACATGCTGGACCCGATGATTCTGGATACGTAGTAATCGATGAGGATACGGGGTTTCCCAACGTATGTGACGCCCCCTGTTACAGCATCGGCAAGTCATTTGAATTTTGGTTGCACGACAATCTGGACAACCCGGAAGTTTCGACGTTCGCCGACAACCACACCTATGTGTACAGGCTAGAGCACCTTGGCGGCGATTCGACGATCTTCGTTCCGGGGCTCATCGGCTTTACGCTCGATGTCGACGACACAAAGGTAACGGCGGCGGGGCACATTACTGGTTCAACCGGTATTGCCCCGAGTGCAACCCAGATCCTGACGGGTCGCGTGCAGTGGGACTTCCTCACTGCACCGATTGCTGATGGTGAGACATCAGCACTGCTCTACATTCACTCGCCTCTGCTTCCCGGCTTGACGACGGATAACATTGTCGGCACTCATGGACAACTTTCGCTCGACGCCTCGGGCACCTGCAAGGGCCCATTTGTTGCCCCGCCGAACGACGTCTGCAGCTTGCAGGTCGACAAGAGCGCTTGCGTTGTGCAGCCTCCGGATGTCCCGGGTGATACCTGCCAGGGCAAGGTGAAGTCGTTCTGCTTTGAGTACACCGGTCTCGGTTGCGCGGCCTCCAGTAACCTTCAGAATCCGAAGAAGGTCCGCTGTATTGGTGGAGCCGCGGGCGAAGACCCCGTCAGCATCATCGTTGTTGGCAAGAAGAAGAAACGATGGGGCTGGAAGCGCGGCTGGTGGGGCAAAAAGAAGCGGAAGAAGACTGTATTCGCTTCAGAGTCCCAGGTTCATGTTGGCGACATCATTTGTGCCGACGCCGCGAACGCTGGCAAGCACACGGTCGGCAGCCAGGTCTACGTGAAGATCTCGAACGGCACCGGCGGTCATCATGACATCCTCGAAATCGACAAGTTCCACACGTCGTGCTCGCAGCCCTTCGATCCCGGAAATCAGTTCGGCAGTTTGCTGATGACTTCGATTACGACCACGGTTGGCACCAATACCATCCCCGATCCGGAAGTTGATGGATCGGAATGTATCTCGGAGATCGATGTCGTCCCCGGCCCGCATTGCGAGGGCAAGGTCACGTCATTGAGCTTGCGATACACCGGTAGCGATTGTGCTTCAACCATGCATTCGCAGAACGCAACCAAGGTGGGTTGCTGGGACGCAGCAGTTCCGACCGCAAACCCGGTTCGAGTCATCGTCGGTGACAGCGCGTCGTCTTCCTCTAACTGGATCCTCGATCAGAGCCCGGTTGCAGGCGGCGAAATCGTTGTTGTCATTCCTGCAGGCAGCCAGTTGAAAGCGGTAACGGGCTTCTGGATCAAGGACGCAGTCACGGGTGCTCTTATCCAGGACGGCTTCTTCCATACGTCATGCTCCCAGCAGTTGAACCTCGGTGACCAGATTGGCTCACTGCAGGTCTTCGGGATGACGACCACCAACGGTGGAACCGTCGCACTGGGCTCCGATGTCGAATACACCTACACCGTCACGAATCCGAACCCGGATCAGGCAGTGAACGTGTCCGTCGACGACGACCTACTCGGCAACATTGCAAGTGGTGAGACGATCCCAGCGAACTCCAGTGTCGACTTCACAACCAATGCGTTGATTGAAATCGAGACGACCAACATTGCCACGGTAACCGGCAACGCGGGTCCAGCTGGAACCACGGTGTGCATGGAAGGCACCAACTCAGCAACCATTACGGTCGCTGAGCCGCCGGACGAGCCCACGGTCTGTACCAAAAAGATTGCGTCAGTTCTCTTCCGATATTCCGGCCCGGATCGATATGGAGTGACCGTCGAGTTCATCGCCAAGTCATTCAAGAATGACCCCGTGGTGTATGGACCCGTCGATCTGATCGGTGGCGTGACGGTACTTTCGTCGGCGGCTGAGAACGGGTACACGATCGACGGAACGGCACACGGTGAGACGGACCTTGGGTCCAAGCTCACGGTGCGCATCAACGGGTGTGATGAAATTCTTCACACCAGTTGTTCAGCGCCGTTCGCAACAGACGCGCCTGCTCCGCTGAACAATCCGAAAGGTGCTCCTTCATCCCTCTGGTTCGTGCTGGACTTTGCACAAAAGCAATGATCGACTGATGCTTTAGTGCAAGCAGGCAAGGAAACGGGAGCCGCCCCTCATTGCGAGGGGCGGCTCTTCATATCCGGGGACTCCTCAGAAACTCTCGAACGGTTCGACCAAGCACCCCTTCACGATCGACGCCCGCGCAAGCTTGACGGCGCCGTGGAGCCCTACCAAGCCAAGAGCATCGGACGACCTTGAACTTCCACCTCCTACTTCTATTCCTGTGGCTACTGGCTTCCCTCGCCGCGTGGTTATGGATGCGCGCCGACGAAGAAGAGCAATCCCTCGTGAACAACACGAGCCTGTCCGATCGCATTCGATTCGCGCTAATCGGACTGCGCGCGATCTCACAACATGTCACCGACGCCTCCGAACAACGAATTCTCGGTCAGTACGCGCAGCGATCGCGTATTGGAAGCCTAATCATCGTGTTACCCATCACGATCTACGGCGCCGTAATCGCCTTCACCCCCACTGAGGAAGAACCCTTTGTCGAGGCCATCGAGATCCTCGAAGACAAAAAACAAACACCGGAACCGGAAGCAGCGAAACCAAAGGTCCGAACCTATGTCCGAGGACCTTCGGGCAAGAGCCAGCTGAACCCCGAAGCGGAGCCCGAAACTCTCGAAGAAAGACGAACACCAACACGTCTCTATGCGACCGCCAAAGTCAAACCGCTCTACGCGAACGAAGACCTGCTCGGAATTCAAATACTCCGCGTGGACGACGCAAGTTTCTGGGAAATAGTGGGCTTCAAAACCGACGACTTCATCCTCGAGGTCAATGGCGAACTCATGAACACTCCGGCGGCGAGCGTCAGCTTCATGAACGCGATGAACACAAGTCCTGAACTCATCATCAGAGTTCGGGGTAGCAACGACGAAGAACGTGTTCTCGTTTTCAATCAAAGCGATCACGAAGACGAGTAGACGGCGTCTTCGCCGACACGCGTTAACGCTTCGTCATCTCCGCAAGTCGCTCCCGCAAGGCACTCGCTTCGCGAAGTGATCCATACACGGCGATTTCATCTAGCCGCTTCAACATCGCTTCGGCGGTCTTCACATCACCATGGCTCAAAGCGAACCCACCGGCGCCTGCCAGTGCTTCCGGTAAAAACGGTGCGGCCTTGACCGCGCGGTCGAACGCTTGTTTGGCACGTTCGAGATCCTTCGCCTGCCAACTCGCAACTGCCAGAAGGTTCCATGCTTCGCCGCGCATCGGTTCAAGCGCGACCACCCGTTCAATTGCGGCTCGCGCACGCTCAAGTTTTTTATTCTTGTGCTCGATCTTTGCAATCGAAAACCAAACGTCGGCGAATTCGGGCGCGTCGCGACCAATGCGAGCCAGTGCAGCGAGCGCTTCCGTATCGTTTCCCGATTCGATGATCTCGGTGACTGCTTTGTACTCGCGTTGAAGCCGTGCGCGCCTCGCAGCTTCGAAGCCGGACATTTCTGCAAGTCGTTCTGATCGATCCGCGGATTCGACATCGCCTCGCGATCGCGCTTCCCGCGACTCGAGCCAAAGCGCGACGGTTTCGTGTTTCGAACTCTTCGACCGCGCGGCATTCGCGATGTCGCGCAGCAAGCGGTTTTCACCATCGCGTGCAATCGCGTGGTCGGTCTGGAATGTTCGCGCCTCGAGCACAGGTCTGTCGTCGGTCAACATCTCGCCCTCGCCCAGCACTTGGTTAATTTCGGCGAGGTCAGCAATGCGGCGTTGATTGAACGCTGTTGCCGAGTTGATGCCTATTCTTTTGAGTGCATCGTCAACAAAGGGGGCGAGCGCTTCGAACTGCTCGTTGTCCACTTCCCCGATCGGCGAATCACTCCCAACGAGCATGACGTTGCCAGCCCCCCAGAAGAGCGCACCGTGTGAGAACGCGTCATAGAAACTTCGTAGAATCGCAGCGAGATGCTCGTCGCCGATCACGCCGAGCGGTAACCATTGCGTCGCGATTCCACCCGGTCGAAGCGCGCCTGCAAGGCGGCCAAAGTATTCGCGCGAGTAGAGCCCGGTGGCACCGAGTGACCAGGGGTGAAGCGTGTTCGCAACAACGATGTCAAAAATCGCCCTGCGGGTCAGTAGATGTGCGCGTCCATCCCCGCGAAGAATTGTAATGCGGGGGTCACTCGTGGTCGCAACGTTCAAATTGTCTGGCGCAAAGTAGGCTCCGGCGTTTAGAACTGATTGTGCGATCTCAACACACTCGAGTTGCTCAAGTGGAAACCGGCTCGAAGTACCAAAGGTTGTGCCCGACCCGAACCCGACTTCAAGCAAGCTCTTTGGATCGCGGTGCAACATGTTGGGCAAGATCGCGAGGTACTCTTCAGTCTCTCTAGCCGCGCTCGCAGTCGATGCTTCGGGATCACCGTCGACCAACAAGTCTCGTCGATCGCCATATAGAAGAACCGCTGCAGTGGCCTGACGACCGTGGTTCAGAAAGATCAGGCGCGGACTGACCGGCAAATGGGGTGGCGATGCCGCGACAATAGACAGAAGGACGAGCGCGGTCGCTCCGCCGGCGAGTTCTTTCATTGGACCGCCGACTGACGTTCGCGCGCGGAGCAGAAGAAACGCGGCGATGGCCCCGTTGCCGTACGCGCAGGCGACCGCGGCATCGACTGGACCGAGGGCCGGCATAAGATAGAAGGAAGAACCGAGGGCCCCGGCGATGCCACCCGCCGTGTTGAATGCACTTACGGTTCCAAATGCCTGTCCCAGCTGTGGTTTTGTAACGAACAGTCTGACGAAATATGGGAAGGCGGCGCCCATCGCGAAAGCCGGCGGGAGCACTCCGAACATCACGATCAGCATCGACTCAACCGTGATCCCAACCGGCGGAGATATGGGGTTTGGCGCAAGCGCCAGCAGGCCCAGCAGGATCGAGATGCCAGCGGCGGCCTCCACACGAGCGAGATCGCGAAATGGGTTATCGCTCGCGGCCGCTCGGCGCGCGGCAAACAAATTCCCCAAAGCGAGCCCCATCAACGTGTTACCGAGAACAGTCCCCCATGCGTAAAGTGAAGAGCCCAAGACAATGCCAGCCATGCGCGCGGCACAGACTTCGAAACTCAGGGTTGCGATGCCGGCTGCGAACGCAACGGCCAACGGTCCGATTGAAGAACCAATCGATGAAGCGTCGAAGCCGCCGGAGCGCGTGTCTGCAGTGGCGACGACCTCGAGCTGGGGAAGTGAGTAACGCCCGCCCACCACGAACGAGAAGATTCCAAGTGCTAGCGCTCCACACCCCGCAATCGTCATCGTCGATTGCAGCCCCAACTCGGGAATCCACCAAACAGCCAAGATCACGCCGAGCACCGACCCCGCGGTGTTCACTCCCGTGAGTCCACCCGCGTGTTCAGCCGCAGCGTTCAATTCGGTAACAGACGCGCGCAACAAAGCCGGGGTGGTTCCGCCCAGCAGAAAAGTGATCGGAAAGATCAAAAAGACGCCGGCGATCGAGGCAAAGCCCTGCCCGCCGGCAACCGGCAGGGTTTCCCCCAACCATCGAAGGCCCGGAATCGAAAGTACAGCCATGCATCCAGCCAGAATCTCGAACACACCATACGCCCGGAGTGGCGACTGCATTCGATCGACCAAAGCTCCGAGAAACCGTGCACCCAATGCAAGGCCACCAAAGAAGGCCACGATGACAAGCGAAATGGCTTCCATCTGCCCGCCAACGAGAAGGCTGACTTCGCGCGTCCAAACGACTTGGTAGATGAGCGCCGGGATACCAGACGCGAATGACAGCCATCGGATCAGCACAGAAATCTCATCGCTCCTCGCGCATCACGCTACGCGATCGCTGTACAATGGGTCAATACACCCTATCGACGAATGGGTGGCGCGTGGCCGCGGACGCACTCCCAATGAGCGGGCAAATCAGGTGTGACGTTCAGATTTATTGTTGGCAGCGGCGGGATGCACGTGGGCGTGTGCACACCCACGTCATCGGTGAACGCAGCCCATTGAAGGATCACGTGCGATCCTGGGGATGCAAATGCGGCCAAATTTGTCGGGGCGGTTGGTGGTGTTAATTCATGAACTCGCAGCTCCGCAGCAGTACCGCCGCATGAGTGCTCCCGACCCGTAGCTACCGCAATCGCAGGCGCATCATTCTGTGGGGGATACCCGCATCGTCAAACTCTGCTCCGTAAGCCTCGTAACCGATTTTCTGATAGAAGGCCATTGCGGTGAGTTGCGCGCCGAGGAGAACGCAGTGGGCGCCCTGTCTCTGCGCTTCGGCTTCAAGCTCGCGCATCAGAAGCCGACCGATACCGCAACGTCGCGCGGCCTTTTGTACGGCAACGCGCTGGGCTTTCGCGTTCCTGTCATGATCGAGCAACAATCTTGCGGTGCCTATTGCGCGATCGATCTCATATGGCTCGTCCTTCCACGCGACAAAGTGCATGCACGTGTCTTCAAGTCCGTCGAGTTCCAGTGCTTCATCGACACCCTGTTCATCGATGAATACCGCGCGCCGAATTTCTAGACATCGATCAAGTTCCGACGACGCTGAAGCGATCCGCGCAAACATGCCATCCTCCATTACGTGGGCTCTAAACTTCTAACGGGCGCGAGTCAGATGCTCGCCGACGATCTCCAAGAAGCGCGCGTGCGACTCCTGGTGAGGGTGATGTCCGACGCCCGGGATCGCGTGATACACAACGTCGGGAAGTCCCTTCGCGAGCGCCGCCGCGCCGCGTACAAATTCAATATCTTCGGCGCCCACGATGACCGTCGAAGGACAAGTGACTTCGGGAAGACGCTCGGTTACAGGGGCTTGCTCCATCATCTGAACACCTAGAGCACCATACGCGTATGGGTCCATCGTGCGTAGACGCAATTTGTGGTGTGCCCAGTACCGCGCTTGCCAATCGCGCTGGTCCGCCGTGGCGTCAGCAGGGAGCGGCTCTTCCTGGCCTCGGCCAAGTTCTTCGAGGCGCGCTTGTAGCTGATCCATTCCCTTGCTCGTCGCATAGCCACCCGCCTTCACAAAGGTTTCACGGGTATAGCCATCTGGAGCTTCACTCGAAGTGCTCATGAGCATGAGAGACGCAACGCGATCGGGATGCGCAAGCGTAAAGCGCAACGCGAACATCCCACCAAACGAATGGCCAAGAAGATCCATTTGCCGAATGCCGAGTTGGTCGAGCAACTCTCGCAGGTCGCCCACCATCGTGTCGAAGTCGTAGCCACGCGGTTCGAGATCACGGCCGCTATCGCCATGCCCTCGTAAGTCCGGTGCAAGACATCGGCCGTGCGCTGCAAGCTCGGGCAGCTGTCGCTCGAAATCTTTGCGATGCCCCGTCAACCCATGAAGCAAGACCAGAGGACGCTCCCCCTCCCCTGCTTCATCGCAGTGAATGACGAGATCACCAAGCGTGAGTTCAACAGTTCGTAGATTCATGTGTTCCTATATGTCTGCCGTGTGGTTCTGGCGCAGCGACGACACCACAGCAAAATTACCCTTGGCCGCGGACCATTGAAATCGTACGCGCGCCATCGCCTTCGACCCAAGTCAAGGTGGACTCGTGCTCGACGAACGCAATGACCTCTTTCTCGAGTGTCGGGTCGACGCCCGGAACACCGCGCAACACCCTCAGAACACGAGAGGGGATCGCGCCCATGTCGCGAGCAATTTTGAACGCAAGAATCGTCTCCGTCTCGGTTCCAAACACACTCGGCGAGTGAAGCCAGACGCGGTAGAGGGGTCTCTCGTTGTCGGTCAGTGTGCAGTCCATGAGGTTCCGATCGGCGATGCTGCGGGCACAACCAAGTGCCCGATCGATGCCACCAAGACTAACCAGCCGAGTGCCGCTATGCACTCGCGTCCTGATCGGACGTCGTTCGACGTCACGGCGGCGTTAGCAACCGCCGCGACACCGACTACAGCATTCCCCTTCAGTTCGCGCCGAATCGGCTCAGCAACTTGCGCTCGAGCAAGGCCTCCGCGATCTAGCGCGCATGGGTCGCCGCTCCTTTGCGCAGGTTGTCAGACATCTCCCAAATCCAATTTTTTTCACTGCCCGGGTCCTTGCCCACGCGCCCCGGCCACACCTGGTCACTGCCCGCGACATCCAACGGCGTCGGAAACTGACTTTCACCCCGATCGTGAGTGACGATCACACCCCGGAATGCCGAGAACACAAACATCACGTCGCCACTCGCGACGACACCACACAAGCGCGCCCAGCCGAGCGCGATTGCTCGGCGGTGTCTGCTGCAAATTGGTTGTCGGTGGCGGCCATGGCGCGAGGATTCCCACCTGCGTTGGCGAGTGACAAGATGTCGCAACGCACTCGCTGCAATTTAGGCTTCGAGTTCGTGAGCAATCAACCGATATACCGAGAGCGGACAACACTGCCCTATCGCTAGGCTCGCGTAGCCGCACCGGCAAGCCCGCCACGCAAGCGCGTGGCGCCAAGGAGATTCTGTTGATTGACGAGCTCAACAAAGAATTTGGGATCCCGGGTCGCGTCGATTTCATGGCCGGCCCCGGTGACCTCAGCATCGTCCGACTACAAAGCGATGCTTCCCGCGGCGACGTTACGCTCCACGGTGGCCAAGTCATTCGCTGGGCTCCAGACGGGGAAGAACCGGTCTTGTGGTTAAGTGAGCGAAGTGCGTTCGACCCGAGCCGTTCGATCCGCGGTGGAATCCCAATTTGTTGGCCGTGGTTTGGCGATCACCCGATCGACAGCCAACTGCCAGCCCACGGCTTCGCCCGGACCAGCGATTTTTCGGTCGTTCGCAACTTTGCAACTGAGGAACAAGGTGTTGGAATCGAGCTGTCGCTGAAGGACACCCCAAGCTCGACACCCCTATGGCCGGGTGCCTTCGAACTTCGCTTGGTCGTCACAATGAACGCAAGCCTCGACGTCGCACTCACGATGCATAACCGCTCGAACGACACGGCGACTTATGGCGCCGCCTTGCATACGTACTTGCAAGTCGGCGCAGCCTCAGAAGTCAAGCTGCACGGGTTGTCGAAGACCGAGTACCTAGACAAAGTCGATGACTTCGCCCGAAAGCGCGAAACCGCAACACCGACAATCGAAGGCGAAGTCGACCGCGTTTTTCTCGATACCACCGGCGACTGCACGGTGGACGACCCCGTTCTTGCGCGCCGCGTACGTGTCGCAAAGCGAGGCAGCCGAACCACGGTCGTTTGGAATCCCGGGCCCGCTAAGGCACGTGCCATGACGGACTTCGACGACCAAGGTTTTCGGGATATGTTGTGTATCGAAGCCGCAAATGCCTTCGAAGATCGCATCACCCTCGCCCCGTCTGAAAGTCACACCCTCGCCACTACGATCAGTGTCGAACACGCCTAAGCCGCGACTGAGGTACTCCGTGTGTATGCGAGGAGTTGATTGCGGAACGAGTCACGAGTTCGTGGGGTCCATTCGGTCATCTGGAGGAACCAACCGTGACGTCAAACGAGATCACAACCGCAGCCCCGTCTCTCTCCCGCCGTATTGCAGGCGAAGTCCTGCCGATGATCGTGGTCGCGATTGTCACCATGGCCGCCCGCTCCTCGCTCGCCGACCACTACATCATCCCGAGTGGTTCGATGGAGCACACCCTCGCGATCGGGGATCACGTCTTCGTCGACAAGATCGCCTACGGCGTACGCGTCCCCTTCACCAACATTGAACTTGCACCCGGAGTCGTTCCCCAGCGCGGTGAGGTCATCATCTTCGATTCCCCGGAAGACGGAAAGCGCTTGATCAAGCGTGTGGTGGCCACCGGCGGTGACCACGTGAGCATGACCCAGGGAGAGCTGCAGATAAACGGCCACCGCATGCGCGAGACAAGTGACGCTCCGACCGAAAACTATGACGGTCGCGTTGCCACCCTCAACCTGAACTACGGCGGTGGACCCGATATCGCGCCATCCATCGTGCCCAACGGTATGCTGCTCGTTGTCGGCGATGCCCGCGGCAACAGTCGCGACGGCCGCTTCTTCGGCTTGGTTCCCGAGGAATACGCCTACGGCAAAGCGATCAGTGTGATCTATCGCAAAGACGAAGGCTTTGTCTGGAAAGACCTTTAGACACGTGCCTTAGTGTGACACCGCGGCGGGCCACAGATAGTAGAAGCCAGCCGGGATCTTCTTGGCGCCCAGCGAAATCAGGCTCAAGTCGGGCAAGTCTGGCGCTCGATTCGAGAAATCGCTGTAGATGTTCTTGGGCGATGCGCCGGGTTGTTTGTAAGTCACGAGCTGCACACTCGACACGCCTGCAATCTGCTTCAAGCGGTCGATCGCCGCATCCATGTGGCCGATCTCGTCGACGAGTCCAGATTCGAACGCCTGGTTGGCCGTGTAGATCCTGCCGTCGGCTAGCCGCTCGACAGCAAAACGATCGAGCTTCGGCCGTCCCTCATCCACCACGTCGACGAAACGTGAGAACAGGTCGTCGATCACGCTCTGCAACTGCGCGCGTTCATCTTCGCGCATGGCTCGCGTCGAACTTCCCGCGTCTTTGAATGCTCCACTGGTCAGCGACTGATCTTCGACGCCAAAGCGATCCATCAAGTTGGCGAGGTTATAGCCGGGCATAATGACGCCGATCGAACCCGTAATCGAAGATGGATGTGCAATCACATGATCTGAAGCCACCGCGACGTAGTAACCACCCGATGCCGCGATCTCCTGAAGGAATGCCACGACCGGCTTATGGGTTTGCAACTTCCACGTCTTGATCAGGTGATGCAGGGTTTCGCTTGCCGCGACGCCTCCACCGGGACTTCGAACCCGAAGCACGAGACCTTTGACCGCGGGGTCGGCTGCGGCGAGATCGAGTGCTTCTTGCAAACGCGAAATCACACTGGGCTTCTGCCCACCGAAAAAACTCCAGGAGCTTTGGTCGAAGGCAATCACACCACTGACTTCGAGCAGCGCCACCTTCGCGGCCGCATCTCCTGAAACCCGAACCTCGACCAAAGGCGACACCTGACCGATGGACCCAAAATCTAGAATGGGGGTGAAGCATCCGGTCCCAAAACACAGAACCAACGCTGAAAGTAGTGAAACACTGCAACGCGTACGCATGATATTGCGACTCCTCATTGGACGATGACGACGATGAAGGATCGTCGTGCATCGCTCGGCGCTTCGACGAACAACCTAGATCCCGTCCCCATGACGCTCTTGTTCGGACGCAGCGTTGCCCTCTTCTTCCCACCACCACAACCCTTCGCTGGGACTCTGGTCGCGACGAATGATCCGTGTGCATGGCTGACAACCGATAAATCGATACCCGGCGACGTGCAGTTCATTGTGAGGAACAGCATTGTTTCGAACGTAACTCCAGATCCGATTTGAATCCCATGCCACTAACGGATTGAACCGAACCCGAGACGCCGCATTGTTGTCCGAATAGGTCGTGTCGACTTCGACACTCTTGGGCGCATCGAAGGTCGTCAGTTCTCGCCCCATTCCATGGAGTGAGATAAACGCATCGCAACCTTTGAGCGCGCGCTTCAGCGGTTCAACTCTTCGAATCCCGCAACACTCGTGGTGACCATCGCGCAGAAAGCTGTTCTGGCCCTTTTCATTTACTAGGGCGATAAGTTTTTTCGGGTCGGGCAACACACTTCGAATTTCGATTCCGTAGTGACGCCCTACGTCATCGATCAAGCCATAGGTCTCGGCATGGAGGCGCCCCGGGTCAACGAACACCGTACGAAACGGCAGCCCCGTCTTCGAAGCCATGTCGACCAGCACGACATCCTCCGCTCCGGTCAGCACGACGGCACAGCGGTTGCCGAACCGTTCCAATGCCAGTCGCACGATCGACGCGGGGTCCTCGCTATCCAACGCGCGTTCGAGCTCCACGATGTCGAACTCTGGAGACTTCGGCGCTGCAACGGGTTTGACTGCGGCGAGATCTGAAAAGTGATCTCGGATCATACGCATCGCGCTCGTGTAAACGGTCTCGGTTCCGTCTTCGAAGTTCAGTACGAAGAACGGCGCGACCGCGACACCATGCTTGCGTCCGAGCGCAGCACCGGCGCTTTGATCATCGCCGTCGAGTGCCCAGACCACATCGTCGATCTCGTTCCAAAGACCACGTCGTCGGAGCATGTCTTCGGTCTGCGCGCACTTCTCGCACGGGTCGCCGTTCGACAGGCGTTTTTTGACCATGGTGACTTGCAACGGGGGTTCTCCGATCAGCAGGACGACGAATCATTCTCACCCACTTCGGTTGGCTTCGCCAAACGCGGCGCACATATCGCGGCAAGCACAGCTTCAGAATCGCACGCCGTCTATCCCTGGAAACGAGGTTGCCGCCCCAAGATCTAGATGGCGCCGCCTTCTTCAAGCCACGTTGCACAATCGGGGTCGAGCACGCGCTTCTTCGTGGCTTCGTACATAGCGAGATCGGCGTCGTCGAGGACGTCCCGCCAACGACCATTGGTGCCCTTGAAGAAAAAGCCGTCACTGCCTTGCTTCCAGACCGAATTGCCTTCTCCGGTCTTTTCGGCATTCGCGGCGGCATTGCGCTTGGCGGATTCGAAGGTGGTCTCTTCCGCAATGTGATCACGCCGCTCCGGCGTCAATTCGATGTCGAGAAACTCGGCGATTCGCGAAATTCCGCCGGCGAGATCCTTCTTTAAATCGTTGTAATGAACGAACATAAGATTGGGCAGGTGCCGGTAGTCCCAGTAACTCTGGGTGTGGTGCATGTTCGACCAAAACGGATAGCCCTCGGACTCCCAATCGAACCAACCGCGCGAAATCCAACCCTCCCATAGTTCTTTGGGAGTCTCTGGACACGGAGCGAGGGCCTCCCCTACGCGATCCGGTGTGTCGTTCAAGAGCGACATCATCAGATCGGTGTAGTTCCAATAATGATTGAAGAGCGACATAAAGACGTCGCGCGGATCCCGACCGACGACCAAGTACTTCGCGTCTTCCCAGTACGGAAGTCCGTCTAGCGGCAGATGACTCTTTAGAAACCGACGCCGCTCGATGCCTTCGGCATTCTCTGCGAGTTGTTCTTTGGACGTTCCCACAAACCGGGCATCTGGCCATGGAGAAATCGTGCGCGGATCCGGCAGTTCGTCTTCATCGCCATAAAGCAAATGGAGCACGATCGTTTGCGTCCAAGTGGTGCCCGACTTGTATGACGTCGTCACGACGATGTCGTCGGCTCGCGGCTTGATGACATCCCAACGCGTCGAGTCGAGGTGATGGTTCTGGTAGACGCGCGAACGTTTGGGCAGTTGCAATCGTGGGTCCTCCGGGATCGGGAATGAGGCGGGATTCGAGTCCGGCCCGCTTGCGCAAGATACAAAAACCGAGCACGGCTTCGCCGTATTCTCACGGCGCAGTTCGCGCTACTCATTCCCCCGCAGTATCCGGCCAATCCGCTTGATGTCGCCCATGACGTTCCAGCGAAAAAACGGTGCAAGTATTCTTCCCCAAGAATTGACGCCTTCGAAGTGCGCGAAGCGTGTCGAGTGCCCCGGCTCCTCTTCGATGGCAGCCATCCCAACCAGAGCGTTTCGTGACTGCATGAGACACCAGCCAAAGCGAAGCTCGACGTTGAAATTGATGGGCATCCCAAGGTACGTCTGCGCACGAACCACCAAGTGGTCACCGTGGCGCTCCAGAATCTCCGACGATCGTACGGACAGTTCGATCTGAGGCGTCCCGTGAACCAGGTCTCCCGCCAGTCCCCAAACTCGTTCAATCGAAGCGTCGACGACTCCCTCGGCGTAACCCACACCTGGAAGCCCCGCCGCAATCACGCGCAGTCGTTGCACGTCATTCAGTGTCGCTTCGGGCCAGGCTCGTTCGAGCACTTCACTCATGACAACCACCTTTCAAGGAACGCCGCACGCGCGCGATGCAATCGCGACTTCGCCGTGCCCTTTGCAACTTCCAGAACCTGCGCCGCTTCGTCTTCACTCAAACCTTCCAGATCTCGGAGCACCAAGATCGCACGCTGCTCGGGGCTCAAGCTCTCGAGCACGGTGCGGATATCCGCTGCAAGCGTCGGGTCGTTCGGCTTCGGGATTTCGCTGGCTCGACCTGCATCACACACGAATGCAATGGCCTTTCGCTCACGCTGTGCATGACGCACCGCCTCTCGCGTGGCAATGCGCCGGACCCATCCGCGCAGCGCAGTCGGGTCGCGTAAAGTTTTCAAGTCTCGGAACACTTGGACCAGAGTGTCCTGGGTCGCATCCGGTCCACTCTCGAAAGCGATCGATCCGCAGATGCGCCCGACCCATGGCATCAGGCCATCGAGCATCTGCGACATCGCCTGGGCATCCCCTGCTTGAGCAGCACGTATCAATTCGGCATTCACTACAAACTCAAAGGGGGTCGACATCGTCAAAAGGTTCCAGGGACAAAAAACTTTCCGTCGCAGGGAACCTTTTTGCGGCAAAGAATCCCTTGAGAGGAAAATGCGCGGTTCATGGATAGACCGCAACCAGTCATCGCAGCGTGTGGCAAAAGAGGAACAGCATGCAAGAAGTCACGATTATTGGTGCCGGCCTAAGTGGCCTCATTGCAGCAATCCAGATCGCCGAGGGCGGCGGACGAGTTGTGGTCCACGAAGCCGGCGCGAAACCAGGGGGCCGTGCGCGTACCGATGTGTCGAACCATCGCGTCAATCTCGGCCCGCATGCAATCTATCGTCGCGGCCATTTTGGGGATTGGCTCATGCAGAACGACCTCCTCCCCAAAGTCTATTACCCAAGCCTGCTGGGCCTGCGCCTTCTATCAGGGGGTCGGTCGAGGCGCATGGTTCCCGGGCTCCCGAAAGTCATGAGCAGCGGCAAACGCGAAGCTCCGGTCGACGAGAGCTATCGAAGTTGGGCGACGCGAGAATTCGGCACCGACGTTGCAAAGCTCGCGATCGGTTTCGCCTCACTTCCCACCTACCACCCCGACCCGGGCATACTTTCCGCCGCGTTCGTACAAGAGCGCATCGCCCGTTCATCCGAGTGGCGCCCCGTTTGGTACGTGAGTGGCGGATGGATCACCTTGGTCGACAAACTCGCAGCGCGCGCCGAAGCGTTTGGCGTCGAAATCGTGACCCGATCAAAACTTGCTGAACTTCCCGACGGCCTCTGTGTCGTTGCCACCGACATTCCCACCGCGGCAAAATTATTGAATGACCCCGGCCTCACCTCACCCGGCCCCGACAACGCACTGCTCGATGTTTCGATCAAGAAGCGGCGAGGAGACCCGACTGCAGTGCTCGACGTCGACGGTCATGTGTACATCTCATCATTTTCGGCGGGCGACCCTTCGATCGCGCCCAAGGGCGAATGGCTACTGCAAGCTGTGGCCGGTATTGGTGAAGGCGAAGCTGTCGACACTGCCCGCGGACGGATCGAAGCTGCAATGGATGTCGGCTACAAAGGCTGGCGGAACCGCGCAGTCTGGCAGCGCAAGGGGGTAACCCGGAACACGGTTGGACCCTGCGAGATGCCGGGAACGACTTGGCGGGATCGCCCGGCCATCGACCGCGGACACGGACGCTGGTTGATTGGAAGCCATGTGGCGGCGCCAGGGATCCTGGCCGAAACATGTTTCGAGAGCGCGAAGACGGCGGCGGTCATGGTGCTCAGCAAGCTCGACTGAACCTGGGCGCTTGTGTGGGGCGTCCAATGTACGCCAAGTGATTCGAGTCGAATGAATTCAGCCCATCCTCAGGCCATTGCGCTGACGCCGTAATTCAACGCGATCGGTCCAGTCGAGTTCAAATACGGAAAACGCCCAAATCTCAAGCAATTCTCGCTGCGGGCTCGCACCGTTCTCACGTGCGGCACCCAGTCCATCGCGCTGCGATAGACTGCGGCGATGGATTCGAAGCGCCTTCGTCAATTCTGGTTCGTCGGATTGTGGTTCCTCTTTCCGTGGCCCTTCATGATCTTTCAGGACGCATTTGTTCCAGCCGTTCGATATGTGTTGCTTGGGTCGACCGCCGCGGCTGTCGCCGTTGCCGAAGGCGCAGCGGGACCCGTTGGCTTGATGGTGGCCCTCTTCGTGGGCTGGGGCGTACTGACGTCTGGCTTGTCGTGGCTGCTCGCAGCGTTCGTTGCGAAGTTGCTGAGCCACATTCCGGATCGTATTGCGTGGCTCGCAACCGCAGCGATCTTCGCGCTGGGATTCATCTGGGCGCTCGTTTTTGAACCCTATTCGACTCCCTTTGGTCGAGCGCCGCACGGTGGACTGCTGGAGGTGCTCTCGTAATGCGCAGCGCCATTCGAACGCTATGTGTTCTCCTGATCGCTCAGACGCTCGCGGTGACGAGCCACGCTGAAACCCGCGAACCGTGTCACGATCATGCGCCGCTTCGCCGCCCATTCTTTGGGGACACACACGTCCACACCACGTTCTCGTTTGATGCCTGGGGACAAGGCACCATGGGCGGCCCCGACGACGCGTACCGCTACGCGAAGGGAGAGACGATTGGCCTGCAACCCTATGACGAAAACAACATCGCCTTAGCAAGCGTCAGATTGAGACGACCGCTCGACTTCGCGGTCGTAACCGATCACAGCGACCTTCTCGGGGAGACCCAGATCTGCCGAACCCCAGGGCTCGAAGGTCATGAGTCGCTCATCTGTCGCGTCGTGCGCCGCTTCCCGGCACTCGGGTACGCGCTCATCAATGGCAACACCTATTCGAGCGAAAGCCCAAAGCGTTACTCTTTTTGCGGCGAAGGGGGCAAGCACTGCATCGACGTCGCCAAGGGTCCATGGGATGTCACGCAAACTGCTGCCGAAAACCATTACGATCGAAGCGACTCGTGCAGCTTCACTACCTTCGTTGGATACGAATGGACGGGGATGCCAGCGGGGGACAACATCCACCGCAATGTCATCTTCAAGAGCGAAGTCACGCAGGCGTTTCCGACGACCTACATCGAGACGCCAACCGCGGAGGGTTTGTGGAACGCGCTCGATCGCGAATGTTTGAAGGCCGACAACGGCTGCGACGTGATTGCGATCCCGCACAATTCGAATGTCAGCAACGGCCGCATGTGGTCAACGGTGCGCCCTGATGGAAGCCCCATCCACGCAGAAGAAGCACGACTTCGCGCAAGACTCGAAACGTTGGTCGAAGTCACCCAGCACAAGGGCGACAGCGAATGTCGTGCCGGCGCGGAGGATGAACTCTGCGCGTTTGAAACGCTTCCCTACGCCCGGATGCAAGACATGGCCCGGCCGCCCAGTTCCTTCACAGCCAAGCCACTTGTGTATGCACGAGAAACCTTGACTGCTGGCTTGGTGGAACAACAACGCCTAGGCGTCAATCCGTTTCAGTTCGGCCTGATCGGATCGACCGACACCCACTTCGCAACACCGGGCATGGTCGATGAAGACGAGTTCAAAGGACACGCGGCCGGTTCATCGAGTTCACGATTCGGTGTTCCTGCTTTCCCCGACCGTCCGGACTTCAACCCGGGTGGACTCGCTGTGATGTGGGCCGAAGAAAATTCGCGCCCTTCCCTATTCGCAGCCATGAAGCGACGTGAAGCGTATGGAACCAGCGGGCCGCGAATCGTAACGAGATTTTTCGGAGGTTTCGATTACGATCCGAACCTTTGCGCAGACCCCGCGCTGATCGCAAAGGCCTATGCGGGCGGCGTGCCCATGGGCGGCGAACTCCGCGGCGACGCGACGGCACCCTCGGCAGCGCCAATGTTTATCGTCTCGGCTCTCCGCGACCCAGGCGACGCAAAGGTCCCGAGCACTTCCTTACAGCGCGTCCAGATCATCAAAGGTTGGGTTGACGCAAACGGAAGCCACGAGCAGATCTACGAAGTCGCTGGCGACGCAGAGCCGAAACCCGGTCGAGCGAAGCCCAGCGTCGATCTCGACACCTGCACTCCCCGCAACACTGGTTACGACGAACTTTGCCAAGTGTGGCGAGACCCCGTATTCGACCCCAAGGTTCCTGCCTTCTACTACGCCCGGGTCATCGAAAACCCAAGCTGTCGATGGAACAGCTGGGTTTGTTCCAGGGCCAAGGTAAGCCAAGACGATTGCAACGCGGGCAACGTCCCCGACGGCCTCGAACTGTGCTGCGACGCGGAGATCCCCAAGACCATCCAGGAGCGCGCGTGGACATCTCCAATCTGGTACACCCCTTAAGATGAAATTTTCAGCATTCAGCTTGATGCAGTGGCCCGAAGACCGCAGCCAAAGCGAAGTCTTTCACAACGAACTCGAGCAGCTCACGCGCGCCGAGTCCCAGGGCTACTACGGCGCGTGGCTCGCCGAACATCACTTCTCGCGTTACGGCATCGGTCCCGCAATTCATTTGACCGCCGCGAACCTCGCCGCGCGCACGAGCACGATCAAGATCGGCACCGCGATCACCATCCTTCCCTTCATGCATCCGCTCCGGGTCGCAGAAGAAGTCGCCATGCTCGACATCCTTTCGGAAGGCCGAATCGAATGGGGCGTCGGCCGCGGCTACCAGGGACACGAGTTCGATGGCTTCGGTGTCGACATCAAAGAAAGTCACAAGATCTTCTACGAACAACTCGACGTCATCAAGCTTGCCTGGACGGGAGAACCTTTCAGTCATCAAGGCGAGTTCTACAACTTTGATGAGCTGCAGTGTTTTCCGAACCCGATACAAGACCCGGCACCGCCGATCTACATCGCGGCACTCAGTCCCTCTACGATCGAATGGGCCGCACAAAATCGTTACCCGGTTCTTGCGGACCAGTTTTCACCCACCAAGCGACTCGAAAGGAATCGAACTCTCTATCGCGACACGGCTGCGTCGGTAGGATTCAACCCGGACGAAGCCCCCACCCCGACACTTCGCCACGTGTATGTGGGCGAGACCATGGCGAAAGCGCGTGAAGAAGCGGCAGCGGGGCTTCTCTGGTACTACCGCTCCCTTGCACAAGTCGGTTCGCCCGGAGGCAAGGCCAACGCCCCGGTGCCGGAGAACTACTCCTTTTACCGCGTCTTTGGTGAGGACGGGTTCAATCCGGACAAAGACCCAGACGGATTTTTGAAGTTCTTGTTCGACGAGTGCACGATCGTTGGTGACGCCGCCTATTGCCGCGAGCGAGTGAGCGAACTGCGCGAACGCATTGGCCTCGAACACCTGATCTGCTGGCAGAACTTTGGCGGGCTCGCCCATGAGCAGACGATGAGTTCGCAGAAACGCTTGATCGAAGAAGTCGCGCCCGCCTTCGCTTAGCGAAGGGACAGGGACTAGCGAAGGAACAGGGACGAAACGGAGTTGCGCGTGAGTTGGAAAGACGAAGTTGATGGAATTGATGCGCGTCGCGCGCTTGCCAAAGAACTCGGTGGCGCAGAAGCTGTCGCGACGCAACACGAACGCGGAAAGCTCACCATCCGAGAACGGATCGATAACCTTGTCGACGGCAGCAGCTTCAGCGAGCAAGGCCCGATCGCGGGCCATGCCGAAACGGATGATGACGGCAATTTGGTCTCCTTCACGCCCGGTAACTACGTTCTTGGGCTCGCCAAGATCGACGGTCGGCCTTGTGCCGTCGGTGGCGAAGACTTCACGCAAAGAGGCGGGTCCCCTACTCCCGCCGGACTTCGCAAGAGTGTCTACGCCGAAGATCTCGCGTGTCGCTACCGCGTCCCGCTCGTTCGATTCCTCGAAGGCGGCGGAGGCAGTGTGCGGGGTTCAGGCAAGCAAGCCGCCGGCCCCCGACTCGCCGGAGATGCGGTCTATACGCGTCAGCGCTTTGAATCGTTCGCGAAGGTGATGGCAACAGCGCCAGTCGTCTCGGCGGCCGTGGGTGCCGTCGCGGGTTTCCCTGCGGCCCGACTCGCGGCATCCCATTTTTCAATCATGACGAAGAATACGTCACAGGTTTTGATCGCGGGGCCGGCGATTGTTGAACGCGCCTTTGGCATCCAAATGACCAAAGACGAACTCGGGGGCGCGAAGGTTCACGCAAAGAGCGGCGTGGTGGACAATGTGGCTGAAGACGAAGAAGAAGTGTTTCACCTGATCCGTCAATTTCTTTCGTACCTGCCGGGGAACATCTGGCAGCTGCCCCCGGTATTTGACGACGGCGAAGCCGACGACCGGAAGCGCTGCGAAGACTCCCTGCTCGAAGTGATTCCGCGCGATCGCAAGAAAGTTTACAAGATGCGGTCGATCTTGACGGCCGTCCTCGACCGCGGATCGTTGTTCGAGTTGACCCCCGGCTATGGACGCTCCCAAATCACCGCGCTCGGTCGTCTCGAAGGACGAACGGTTGGTGTGATCGCGAACGACCCCTACATCTATGCAGGCTCCATGAGCGCTGAGGGTGCGCAAAAGGTCGAGCGATTCATCAAGCTTTGCGACTCGTTCGCGCTTCCCATTCTTAGCTTCGTCGACGAGCCGGGCTTCATGATTGGGCCCGCGGCCGAACAGGCCGCAACGATTCGACACGGTGTTAACGCCATCATGGCCACTGTGACTTCAAAGGTACCCTGGGCATCCGTGATCGTGCGCAAGATGTATGGCGTGGCCGCTGCGGCGCACTTCGGCCCAGAGGGCAACGTCTTCACCTGGCCCTCGGCGGAAGCCGGCGCGCTCCCTATTGAAGGAGGTGTCGCAGTTGCGTTTCGCCGCGAAATTGCCGAAGCCCCCGACCCGGAAGCCAAACGCGCCGAACTCGAAGCCAGCTTCGCCAAGGGACGCAGCGCGTTTCCCCGCGCCGAGGCCTTTGCGGTTCACGACTTGATCGACCCCCGTCGCACACGCCCAACCCTATGCGAATGGCTTGACTGGGCAGAGCCCTTACAGCGGGAACTCGTCGCGTCGAGGCCCCCGCCCATTCGCTGAGCATCACCAAATTCAGCGAACCCACGCGCCCGAACGCCCCGCGGATCGCAGAAAACTGAGATCCAAAGTCAAAACCTATTGGACAAATGAGGATCTTTGTCTCCGGCGATTATCAACGTTGGAACGTCGTAGCCGTCAAGTCGCTCGACGGGGGTTCAGACGTCGTTCTGAAACATCACGAACAGACGTCCCATGTCGAAGCCCCGTGTGCGAAAACGATGGCCGGCCCCTCGCCCGTCACCTCATAGTAGATGCTCGCACCTTGAGTCTCGACACTCGGCATACTGGGCTCCCTGTTCTTCGAGCAATCGACAGTGCTTCAGGTGACATCCATGCGCTACGCCAAATTGGTGTAGATTCATAGCTTCGAATCACACAGGGCCACGCCCAAGTCGCTTGGGCAAACCTTATTGAGGAGCCCACGTGGACTTGCAACGCCGAAAACTCCTGGCCGGACTTGCCGCAACGCCGCTCGCGATCGCCGCGGGTTGCGGCGAAACGGCCCGCTACACCCAAGCCGACGCCCTCGCCCTTGATAACCAGCGCATACGCGACCGAGAGCAGGCAGGAAAAGGTCCGTTCGGCGATCAGCGTTACCAAGGCTATCTCGGCCTTTCCGATTTACCGTATTTCGAACTGGATGACTCGGGGACGTTGCGATGCGTCGTCGCCGACTTGCCGCCAGTATTGGATATCCACGCGCACCTGGGCATGGCACTCCTCTTTGCACCGCGAATCGACCTGCAAGCGCGTCACGAACGCGCCCTGCATTTGCTCGACTGGGAAGAAGACGACACCGAGGCCGTGCTCGATCTCGACATGTATATCAACGGGAATTTCACCCCTTCTGATCTCCGTGAAATGCGTTTCGAAGCCGTTACCCAGCTGCTGTGGGGAAGTCGCAAAGCGGAGACCCATACGATTCCAAACTTGATCGCCGAGATGGACGAAACCAAAGTCACCCATTCAGTGATCTTGCCCGTCGACTTTGGCTTGCCGTTTGGAGACAACCTCACCGACCACTTCATGCAGGCCATCGAAGAATCGGGCGAACAAGATCGCTTGATTCCCGGCGCCTCGGTTCATCCTTCCGATTCGGAGGCTCCCGCAAAACTCGCACGCTACGCGGCAGCCGGCGCGCGCATGGTCAAGCTGCACCCCGCGATGGGGCGCTTCTTTCCCGATGACGAAGCCATGTTCCCGATCTACCGCGCGTGCGATGAACTGGGGCTCCCGGTGATCTTTCACGGGGGACGCGCGGGCATCGAACCGGAAGCGATGCACCAGTACACGTTGATGCGTCACTATGAAGGCGCGTTCCGAGCTTTTCCCAACGTTCAATTTGTATTGGGTCACGCGGGTGCGCGCGACGCCGAAGACGCGATCACCCTCGCGACGCGGCATCCCAACCTTTGGTTCGACAGCCACGGCCAGGGCGTCACGATGCTCGCCCGGATGCTCGACGAAATCGGTCCGGATCGGCTGCTATTTGGCACCGACTGGCCGTTCTATCACCTGGCCTCAGCACTCGCCAAAGTATTGATCGTGACAGAAGACAGGCCCGCCGATCGCGTCGCGGTGCTGTATGGAAACGCGGCGCGTCTGTTGGGTCTCTCGTAAGAAAACCCCGTAAGTTCAGTGGTTTGTGGCTGCAGCTGCGTACTTATGAGATGTGCCCCGCGAGCTCGCCTTCTGGCGAGAACAAATCAAACCAAAACCGGACTTTGATTCCGGTTTGTGATATTGTGGTGCTGTCGTCGTTCCGCACCCCATGTCCGGGCGGCAGATCGTTTGTTTCGATTTAAATCTCTTCGTTGGTTTCATGATGTCAAAAGAAGCGAGCAACATGGTTCAGCGCACTTCCGATCTTCATTGGATTCGGCCGCCCCGTCAGGCGCGTACGCACGAGAGCCTCGAGCGCCTGCTCGACGTCGCGGAGTCGATGCTTCACGACAAAGACTTCGACGACATCCATGTGAGTGAGATCGCACGTCGTGCCGAGACTTCGGTCGCGGGTTTCTATCGACGCTTCCAAGACAAAGACTCTCTCCTTCATGCGCTTCACGAACGCCGCTGCGAAGAAGCCTTTGCGACCGCAGACGACGCACTCTGCCAAGAGCGATGGAGCGGTGCGAGCATCGCTGAGATCCTGTTCGCAGTTTTTCCCTTTCTCGTTGAGATCCTGCACTCGAATGAGGGCCTCGATCGCGCGATTTACCAGCGCGCCATTACCAACGAACCCATGCGCGAGCGATCTATGAAGATCAACCGCCATGTGATCAATGGCTTGTCCGACTTGATCTTCGAACGTCAAGACGAAGTCAACCACCCCGACCCCAACACCGCAGTGCCCTTCGCGGTCATCCAAACGATGGCCTTGGTTGTGCAGATTTACACCGCGGGCATCCGCGACATCTTTCCAACGCCAATGAGCGACGACAAAGTTGCGCATGAACTCGCGACTTCTTGTCTCGCTTATCTCGGAACTTCTAACCCCTATGCGCCTTGTGAAGGAGATCGACCATGAAGAGATTCATTGATCCAAACGAACTCGCTCGAGACAGTCGGTTTGTACGACAAGACAATGCCCAGTCGACTGTCTTGGCAGCCATGCCCGACGATGTTGATGTCATCGTCAACGCATTCGAACAGTTCAGCCCGATGATCGAAGAGTCGGTCAGGGGAACTGCAGCCCAGTCGCTCTTTGACGCTTACGGACCCGCCTTCGCACTCACGGTAATCAACGAGCCGATCGATCCGGACGCACCGGAAGGCTTGACCCGCTTGCTGCTCCGCATGCACGGCATTTTCGTCGGCGAGATGCAGGCCCTCGAAGGCGCGGCGCGGTCACTCTGGGACTTTCCCGACACACCGTGGGAATTCAAGATGAACATGGCACGCCAGTGCTGGGACGAGGCTCGTCACATTCAGATCTTCGAAAAGCTCCTCGTCCACCTCGGTGGCTACGTGGGGATGTTCCCGGAGAGCACGTTCTTGTTCGAAGCCGCATGCTCGGACGATCCAGCGATGCGCGTTGCGGGTGTGAACCGTGGCCTAGAAGGTCTCGCCTGCGATGTCTTCCGCGACATGATTCGTTACGCAGAAAAGACGGGCGACGAAAAGATGCGTCAGGCCGTCGACTATGTCTTGGCAGATGAACTCACCCACGTGCGCTTCGGCAGCGAATGGGTGCGCGAATTTACCAAGGACGATCCCGAGTACTTGAAGCGAACCCAGGACTACCGTCGCGCTGTCGACAAGCAGTTCAGTTTTGGCGGCGCACGCTCTGATCGTGAGGATGCGGCGATTCCGATCGCATGGGAAGATCGTCTTGAAGCCGGCTTTACAGAAGAGGAGCTAACCGAGTTGGCCAATCTTTCTGGAGATGGCCCAAGCAAGAAGACCCTCACCGCCGCAGCGAAAATTCTTCGCGAGCGACACTTCGAAAAACGTACAGCAAACGCAGAGACAGGTGCCCAGTCATGAGCGAACAACAACGCATGTACCCGGGCATGAGCCCCGACGAAAAAACAACATTTGCACCCTACTCCGCCTTTGACATCCCGGCAGATCTTCGTGAGCTGTCCGGTCGCTATGACGTCGAAGCCATGGCCCGACGGGTTCGCAACTTCCGCTACGCCGAAGAGTGGACCATGATGGTTCTCGGCGGTTGGGTGGCCACGGTTCCGGAACTCCCGGTCAAGACGGGCTTGGGCAAAGTGATATGGGATACCGCCCAAGCTACAGACGTCCTCGGCAAGCGATTGCCGGAGCTTCGCTGCGGAACCAAGGCGGTTCACGCTTCCGAGTCGGCCAACGACGCCTTCGCGAACCTGGTGAACGCGATCGCCGAGCCGGAAAGGCCCGACCTCACGATCGAAAAGCTGACGGGTGTCTTCGACGTCTTGATGCCACACCTGATCGACGTCTACGAACAGACGATGCGCGAGACGGACCAGATCTGCGATGCACCCACGATCGAACTGCTTGAAGAAATCGTTCGCAAGCGACGTCGCAACGTCGCCTGGGGCCAGGAAGTCCTCGATCGACTCTGCGACACCGACGGCCTGCGCGAACGGCGCCGGACGCGGGCGGACGCGCTCAATGAAGAACTCGTGAAGAGCGGTGGCGTGACGGGCACCCTCACCGAAGACCGCGGCACGCTGAACTAGTTTCGGCCTACCGAGGGCTCAGGCCCTATTCAGGTTTTGCACCTAACGACGGACACTCGGGGGATCGCGCAATGCGCGGTCCTCCGAGATCTCCGCGAATCACGACAGCTTGTCTGTGGCTTGTCTATACTCGCGCCCACGCAAGCGCGATCGCTCTCGCCTTTGCCGCGCACGCGACGGTCTACAACGAAAGACGACCGCAACCCCCAACATCAGGCGGACCCCTATGACGACGACGACGTTCAAACTGATCGAAGACGGTCAGTCCCATGAAATCAACGCTTCGGTCGACGCGACTTCGGTACGCCTCGACACCACGACAGCATTGGGAGCACTCGGCTGGACGCAAAAGCCTGAAGGGCTCTGCCAAGGTGACGTCTGCGTTCCCGTTGCGAGCAGCCCGGACTTGATTACGGACCGGGGGATCCACCTTGAAGGACTCGCAGAGTTGCTCGGTCGACCGCTCGCGATCAATCGTGATCACGCAGTCGCAAGTCTCGGCGCTGCGGCCGAAAGCCACGGCGCCCAACTGACCGGCGGTGAAGCGCCTGACTTCACGCTGCCCGACCTCGCCGGCAACGAACACACCCTTTCAAGCTTTCGTGGCAAGAAGGTACTCCTCATCGCCTATGCATCCTGGTGAGGCTGCCGAGAAGATCTGCCCGTGTGGCAGGCGCTTTACGAAGAACTTGGTGACGAAGGTTTTGTGCCGATCACAGCCGCGCTCGACGCCTCTTGCGATGACGCGCGCCCTTTCATCGAAAAGGCGAATCCAACCCATCCGAGTGTGATCGACACGGAGCACGTCGTGGCGCATCGCTACGGCATGATCAATGTTCCCACCGTCGTTTGGATCGATGAACAAGGTGTCATCGTCCGACCCAACACCGCCGAATACGGCACCGATGTCTTTTTGCAGTTCCACGGACGAGAGTCGGGTCCCTTCCTCGACGCGGTCCGGGCATGGGTAAAGACCGGCGAGATTGCGACGGACAAAACGGTCCCAGCCCACATGCCTCCGCCCAATCCAGACGAAGAACTCGCCCGGGCCGAATTCGCAGTCGCCTGGTCGTTGCATCAGCGCGGTGAAACGGAAGCGGCCGAAACGCACTTTGATCGCGCCGGGGAACTTTCCCCGAACGACTGGACCATCCGACGCGGTTCGATGCCGATTCGTGGCAAGAACCCAATGGGCCCCGAGTTCTTTGAGTTGTTTCAGGATTGGGAGTCTCGCGGGAAGCCGGATTACGCCAAGATGGCCGCGGAGCGCGGGTGTTAGGCGCATAGGCCGAGAGATCGAAAGAAGGCCAAATGCTTCGTACCATTTCATTGGCCGCGACGTTTCCCACATGCCACGCTCGTTGCGAACGTTCCCCAATGCCGCCCGCGACTTGCGACCCGACAAAGGACTCCAAGCTTGGCCAACGCCTCCCCGATCACGCTGTGCCTCGGTTATCCCGCCTTGTACCAAGACCGTTTCATCGCGCGCTTGCGAGAGATCGATCCGCGCATCGAGGTCACGCTGCTCCCGGTCGACCCGGACTCAGACTGGGCCAGTGACACGTCTCACTTGCCCCATGACGAACCGCCAGCATGGGCTCAAAGTCAAGCCGATGCGCGTCGCACCGCACTCGCGGGCGCCGAGGCACTCATCACCCTCAGTACCCCAAAAGCGTTGATGGACGTCGCACCACGACTCAAGTGGATTCAGTCTCTCGGTGCGGGGGTTGAACAGTTTGTCGCGGCGGGAGCACGACGCGACCGTGTTGTTGTCACCAATGCATCCGGCGTGAGTTCAGCATCCATGTCCGAGTTTGTCATTGGGCGCCTACTGCAGATCTGGAAGCGCTTTCCCGAAGCCGACGGCCACCAACGAGATCGCGCATACGTTCGCACGTACGGAAGAACGTTCGGCGGGTCGGTTCTCGGGATCGTGGGGATGGGTGGGATTGGTCAGGCGGTTGCCACGCGCGCTCGAGCCCTCGGACTCACGGTTTTGGGCCTAAAACGAACCCCCACCGCCATCGACACCGAGGCGCCTGCTGGGGCACACGAGCTATTCGGCCCCACGCAGCTGCACGAAATGCTCGCGCGCTGTGACGCTGTCGTTGTCGCTGCCCCCGCGTCTCCCGAAACCCACCATATGATCGATGCTGCGGCGCTCCGCGCGATGAAGCCCGGTGCAGTGTTGGTCAACGTCGCTCGCGGGTCTCTCGTCGACACGAAGGCGCTGATCTCCTCGCTGAACGAAAAGCATTTGGGGGCCGCGGTCCTCGATGTCTTTGAAGAAGAACCCCTGCCCTCGAGCGATCCGTTATGGGCCACCGAGAACGTGTTTATCTCTGCCCACTCGTCGGTTTCGGTGGATCGCTACATGGACGACATCTTCGATTTGTTCGAGGAAAACGTGCGGCGCTACGTCCAAGGCGAACCACTTCGCAACGAAGTCGACATGGAAGCATTGGGCTTTGCCTAGACATTGGGCTTTGCCTAGACATCGGGCTTTGCGTGGACAATGGACTTGGCTTAGACATCGGGCTTTGCGTAGATCGACATCTCGTTCGCTATGGAGCGGGCATGTCGTTGCATGTTCGCGCCACGGCTACAGCTCGACCACGGTCCGTCCAACCGTCTGACGAGACTCGAACACTTCGAGCGCGCTAGGAATGTCAGCAAACGGCACCACGTTTCCAACGATGGGGTGAATTGCGCCTTCTCCCAGAAGCACCGTGAGTGCCGCGTGAACTTCGTCGCCGACGCTCTTGGGCATCAGGTTCCAACCCGTAGCGCGCTTGATCGCTTCCGGTTGCGTCGAGTACGCGAGCAATACCCCGAGCACCGCAAAGTTTCCGAACAAGATGGGGCGCGGCGTGAGGCTGCTGTCTTCGGCACCAATCCCGCTCGAAAAGCCGACCATCACGTGACGACCGTTGCGTGCGATACAACCCCAAGTCTTTTCGGCCACGTCGCCGCCGACGGTATCGAATACGACATCCACCCCAACGCCGGACGTTGCCTCCATCACCTCGGCCGCAAAGTCTTGGTCGCTGTAGTTGAGCGCAACGTCGGCACCCAGTTTCTCGCAGAAGGCAACTTTTGCAGCGCTCCCCGCGGTCGTTACCACGCGCGCTCCGGCGGCCTTTGCGACCTGCACCGCCGCGGAACCGATTCCCCCGGCTGCCGCGTGAATTAAAACAGTTTCGCCAGACTGGATTCGGGCGCGTTCATGAAGCGCGAGATAGGAAAGGTGAAACGGATAGAAAAACGCGGCGGCATCGATCCCGCTGAGTGCATCGGGGACGTCGAACACCATGTCGACACCGGCGATTGCGTGTTCGGCATATCCTCCGACGGCGCCGTCGGGCGTCGCCATCACGCGGTGCCCAAGAAGCGACTCCGCACCCTTCCCCGCTTCATCAACGGTACCCACCACCTCCATCCCTGCGACATAGGGCAAGGTTGGATTGACGGTCTGATAGCGGCCGTAGCAGCCGTCGATGTCGTTGAAGTTCAGAACCGTGTGACTCACCGCAATGCGGACCTGCCCGGGGCCCGGCAAAGGAGAATCGATCTCGTCGAGTTCCAGAGCCTGGGTGGGCGGGCCGTGTTGATGAACTCTCCAAGCTTTCATTCGCGCTCCTTTCGCCGAAGGCTGTTCATGTGCTCAAGGCTGTTCATGTGCTCAAGGCTGTTCGTGATCGTGATCGAGCCTCACCGCGAAGTCAACTCATGTCGCAGCGAACAAGCCGATTCGTAGCGCGTCTTCGAATGCTGCTAGATTTACATTGTGCGCCCAATGCCACACGCGAGGTGGATCTCAATTGAGTGATGTGATGATTCCGCTTTCGGACGCGGATGCGAATGAAGAAGTCACCATCTACGTGAAGGGGTTTCTCGCGCGCGGAGAAACCCCCGCACACTTCGACTCTTGGTACACCGGCCACACCCAACTCGTAGAGAGTCATGGATGGGCGCCCTATGCCCTGGGCTACCAATGGGATTCGGGCAAGCTCCAGAAGTTGGCGCTGCCCGTCGCGAGTGCGGCGAAGACGATCTACGACATCTATCGGTTCATTCGACACACCCGCTCGTTTGCGCCGGTTGCCGCGGCAGGTTGGTTCGTCGCAGAACAAGCCGCCGTCATCAGCGCACGCTTTGTCGGTCAGTTCCTCGAAGCACGTAGACAAGCGAGCGCCCGAGCAGAAGATCTTGCATCGCGTTTATCCGACCTGTCCGCGCAGCATTCGCGGGTGCGCGTCGTTGCGCATTCACTGGGCTGCCTTCAGACCGTCGAGGCCGCAGCACTTCTCGCACCAGAAGTACGCCCGCACGAGATCCACTTATGCGCGCCTGCGTGTCTCGAAGTGGATGTCGCGGACAAACTCGATGCCGTGGCGCGCGAAGTATCTTACGTGTACTACACCAAACTCGACCACGTGCTCGACCTGAGCTTTCGCGCGATCTCCCAGGCCCGCGCCATTGGGGCTTCAGGTCTTGAAGGCGACTACGCGGGGCTCACGCTCGTTGACGTGTCCCATGCATTCGACTTCTGGGTGCATACCGAATATAAGAACCGCTTCGGCGACATTGCGATGCTCGCACCTACACCGTCGCGGGCTCGGCTTTCGAACTAAGCCTCGCCTGCCGCACGCAATGCGTTCTTCGCTTCAAGTTCGCGCAGGCGCACCCGGCCTCGCCCCGGCGATCCGCCCGTCGCCCATTCAACCGCTTCAAGAAGCAAGTCTGCGGTGAGCCCGAACACACGGCCTTCGGACACTTCGACCGTCTCGTTGATGCATGGCGTGGTTCCGATATACACGGTTTCTTCGCTCCGGGCTTCAGAGGAGAGCACTTCAGCAACGCCCACAATCATGATGCGTGCGACTTCATCGGGGTTCGCGACCAACGTCGGCCTGCCTTTGAGCCAAGCAACCACTGGAACGATGTGGTGCTTCGCACTACTCCACGCGTCGTCGAGCTGTCCCAGCACCTCGACTTCGCCCGGGTCAAGACCAATTTCTTCATGGGCCTCGCGCACTGCCGCGACGTTCCATGTTTCATCCGCTTCGAGCACACCGCCGGGAAAGGAAACCATGCCTCCGTGACTGCGCAGTTTTCGCGCCCGCTCGGTCAGAACGACGAATAGGTCGTCACCCTCGCGCCAAAAAGGAATCAAGACGGCGGCACGACGGTAGAAAACAGGGACAACCTCTGCGGGAAACGCAAAGCGTTCGCGGTTGGGTAGCGAACGTAGCCGCTGCTCCATCGCCTCGGCCGAAGTGTCCGTCATCTACTCAAGCTCGACGCCGTAATGATTGATGTAAGGCGCAAGCCGATTGTGAAGATCTTCCCGGGTGAAGCCCCACTCTTCTGGCGTATAACGATGAACGCCGAATTTGCCCTTCGGCTTGTCAGCGAGGTAGGCGCGAATTCGCTCGCCGTGCTCGGGGTTGAAGTCTCGCTCCATCGACCCGTAAGCGCGGCGCAAGGTTTCAACAGGGTCTTTCAAAAGCTTTAAGAAGTGCACATCGACAAAGCGCTTTGGAAAGCCACCCGACTCGCGCAGGGTCACGCTGTCGTTTAACGCATTGCCGAACACGCCATCGATTACCGCCCGCAACATGTCGAGATCGACTTGATCCGTTCGCATCCACTGCACCATGGCGGTTGTGCTCACCGTCGAAGGCATGGTCTTCGCGGGGTCGCGATGCGTTTGAACGACCCAAGCATCGGGATAAGTTTCAAAGAGCATCGGAAGATTGCCGAGATGCCCCGGCGTCTTCAGCAGCCAAGTGCAACTGGGATTGTTGCGCTGAAGGAACTGAAGCATGTGTCGATGAAACGGGTAGTCGCGATCCATCTCAGGAACCCACTCCCCAAGCTTGGCAATCATGGCCCAGTGGGGCCCCGTAAAGCTCGGCATGCAGAGCGTCACGCATTCCACGGGGAGGTCAGACCGCAGTTCGTGAATCGCCGCAAACTCGGGTTGAAGGTCCGCCCAGAGTTCTTGCTCAAACTCACTGAGCTGCAACCGTTCGTCGCCCGCTTCATCCCCGTCCCCTGCGTGGGCGACGGGATGTAGTGCCTGCCATGCTGCGGGTGCGACGAGATCGGGGTCAAGAGAGAGCAGCTCAAACAGGATTGAAGTCCCCGAACGTGCGGGCCCGTGACGATCACCGGCGCAGCAACCTTGCCATCGAGGATCGCTGGCTTGTTGTCCACTTCGTGGGTCATCAACAGACGAGAGCGAACGGAACGCAAAAGCTCTCCCTTGGTGAGGAGACGGCCCAGCAAATGCAAGTCACCCGTGTCGATCGAGCGAGCGAGCCGTAGAAACGCGTCTTGCCAATGAGGATCTCCGAAGTCGCCCTTCGGCATTCCACCCGCTGCCCGCACACCGGTTTCGACAAGCGCGTCGGCGTCTATCGGAACGAGATCACGGAGCGACGCCCCGCTGGCCTCTACGATGGAATTCAAGCGTCTCACCCAAGCGGGTCGTTCGTATCGCTGCGCCATAGGTTTAAGTCCGGTGGGTTCCTCGCCTTGCATTGCGTCCTCCCGCGTTCGCACGCGTCCCGCTCAGGTTTCTCTTGGTTTGTCGTGATGTATCGCTGTTCGTCGTTGTTCTTGGCCGTTCTTCACCGTTCTTCGCTATGAGGCGATGAGGATATGTCAGGCCCACTCATCACAGCAACCAACGTGAGTCCTTCACAAAGGCGAACTCGCTCACCTTGTTCTAGTCTGACGGGCCTCGTCGCCGCACCGCCTCCGCGCGGTCGCGCCTTCGCCTCGATTGCAAACTCAATGATTGCAATCTCAACGACATCAAAATCAACGACAGCAAAGGATTCCACCATGCGTATTGGCGTTATGTCCGGTGCAACACCCGGCCCCGATGGCACCCTCGACGGACTCGTCACCCGAGCCAAAGACCTCGAAGCCCGCGGCTTTCACGCGATCTGGATGGCCAACATTTTCGGCCACGACGCCATCTTGGCCCAGTCGATTGTCGGCCGAGAAACAGAGCGCATTGAACTCGGCACCGCGGTGGTCCCGAGTTATCCGCGACACCCCCACGCCATGGCGCAGCAATGCCTCACCGCACAGGAAGCGTGCGGCGGACGCTTTACTTTGGGCCTCGGTCTTTCCCATCAGCTGGTCATCGAAAACATGTTCGGCATGTCGTACGAAAAGCCGGCCCGCCACATGCGCGAATACATGGAAGTGCTCGGACCGCTGCTCCGCGGCGAACCGGCGGCCTTTGACGGAACGCAGTACAAGGTCCACGCATCTGTTGACGTTCCCGGGGCGGCACCCGTTGGCGTTTTGATCGCGGCTCTCGGCGACCATATGTTGAAGATCGCGGGGCGGACTTCCGACGGAACCATTTTGTGGATGACCGGCGCCAAGACGATTGAAACCCATATTGGCCCCAAGATCCGTGCTGCAGCGAGCGAAGCGGGCCGACCTGAGCCGCGCATCGTTGCGGGTTTCCCGATCGCCGTGACGGACAATCCGGACAGGGTGCGCGAAAAGATCTCCAAGGGGATGGCGATGTACGGCACCCTTCCCTCTTACCGTGCCATGCTCGACAAAGAAGGCGCAGCCGGTCCTGCGGACATCGCCATCGTGGGCAACGAGTCGGAAGTTTCCAAATCGCTCGATCGCTTACGCGATGTCGGCGTGACCGACTTTGACGCCGCGATCTTCCCCGCCGAAGACAACACCGATCGTCGAACGATCGAGTTGTTGCAAAGTCAGCTCTAAACGAAGGCGAGGTACCCGAGAAGCGAGATTTCGCCTAGATCCCGTGCCGCTTGAGCTTGGTGAACAATGTCCGTTCGCCGATGCCGAGTCCGTTCTCGGAAACCGACTTATTGTCGTCGGTTGCGCAGAGCGCGCGCGGGATCACATGCCGCTCCGTTCCCCTCCGTCCTCAAGGTCTGTCGAATTCGACCCTGCCCTGCTGACGTCGGAAAAACGCATGAGTTCGCGAGACTGAAGCGAAGGTCAAGCCGAAGACGATGACGCTTGCTTCGCCTGACTATTCGGCTCAGCCATTGACGCACGAAGTGCGGGCAGGTCCTTCAAGTACGGCAGACCGATAAGCGCGCGGAGCAGCAGCAACGCCACCGGAAACGTAAAGCCGAACGCAAGCACCGACGCCTCGTCACCATAGGGCGAGTAGAAGTACAGCATCGCGGCTTGCTGAGTCCCCAGACCCGCGGGCGTGAAGGGCAAAGCAGCCGACATCATCACGGCCGGCGTGCTCGCCGCGGCGAAGCTGAGTGGCAGTTCAACGCCGAACGCGGAGCAGCCCATCCAAAAGACACCGATGAATACCGAAAAGTAGACCGACTTCAGCGCGATCAAGATCGCCACGTCCTTGATCACGGCTTTACGGTGAGACTGAAAAATGCCCAGGCCGCGGAGCCGCGTGGCCCAGCTGTAGCTCCCCCAGTTGCTCATCATGAAAGCAAGTGAGATCGCTGTCACCACCACGACGCCAAGTCCAATGTTGCGAATCGATGTGGCTGCGGTGGAAGCAGGGAGGAGCAGCGCACCGAAACCCGCAAAGCCCGCGAGCACCATGCCGTCGATCGACTGATAGAAGAGCATCGTACTCGTTGACTCCACTGCGCCGATCTTCTTCGATGTCCGCAGATGCAGAATCACTGCGGCCGTTCCCAAGTTCCAATTGATCGGCGTCAGCAGGTAGGTCATTCCCCGAAGAGACCGAGCTTCCGCCCAACTGACTTCCGCATTGAAACGGGAAAACAAAAATGCAAACGCGGCAGAGTCGATGAGGAACCAGAGAACTACCGCGATCAACATCACAGGGATGAAAACTTCGAGGCGCGCCGACTGCGCGGCCCTCCACGTGTCTTCAAAGTCAACCGCTTCGAAGATGAAGTAGAAGATCAAAGCGGTGACAAGCCACGGCGCCGCCTGCTTCAGGCCAGCGACAACCTGAGAAGGTTTCATTTCGATGCTCTGTTCGGGGGCACCGGAGGTCTGCTTCGAGGGAATGGTCATGGGCGAAGCATCGCAAATACCTCGACACAAATCGTGGTGCAAACGTGCAAAAGTGAGTCGGCAGCCGATCGCTTCGATGTGCTGCCGACGCTATGGTCCGCCCCGTCGATCAATCAATTTCACAAGCAAAATCGCATTCGACTTCAGCAGCGTGCAGGAGACCTCATGAGTTTTACATCCGATGTTTTTTCAATTGAACGTGACGGACACGTCGCCACGCTATGGCTTGACCGCCCCGAAAAACGCAACGCCATGGCGGCGAATTTCTGGCACGGACCTCCCCTACGCAATGGCAGAGCTCGGGGACGACCCCGACGTGCGCGCGGTCGTGTTGGCCGGCAAAGGCAAAAGCTTTTGTGTCGGCCTTGATCTCACTGCGCTTGCCGGTGCGGGCATCGGACTCCAGCGGGCGAAGCCCGCCTCTCACGCGGAAGCCAACCTGCAGCAAATCCGAACGACGCGTTCGTTCCAGGCCGCCAATACGTCGAAGTCGACGATGGCTACACGTTCGTCTCAGAAGACCAACCAGACACCTTGGCGAAACACATCCACCACTTCCTCGGCTAACGCGCTGGCACCGGGTCGCATGACTAAAACGCACTGCCAGAACCTACGACCAGAACGCCCTACCAGAAAAAGACGCTTTCGCTGTTGCGCTTGAGTTGGCGGATGAGCGCACCAATCGCTTCCCTGGGCTCAATGGCGTCGAGCTTGGCCTCCACCGCCGCGTCGATCGTTTCATAGCGGCGGATCGGCGGAGGCGGAGAGAGTTCGGCCGGTTCGTCGCCCTCGCGCAGCGTCAGGCCAAGCGATCCGTCGCCCGTGACGTCCACCACCCATCGCCCTGGCGACAGCGATCGGTACGCAGCCTTGCCGTGACTTTCGCCCTCGTTATCCCAGTCAACGTCTACAAAGCGCGGGTCGATGAGCATGCCCTCTTCGGGGGCCGTGGTGTCGTCGAACAAGCGACGGATCCAGAGCCGCCCGTTCAACACCACGTAGTCGACATAAATTTCGCGACTTGGATCGTAGGGAGATTCGAGGGTCTGGAGTTCGCCCTCTGCTGTGCGAATCACGACCGTCAGCTTCTGCTCTTTTACCCACAGTTCCGTCACCGCCGTACGGCGGATCGCTTGGTTGTAACGGTCACGAAGTGCCTCGTAGTCTGAGCCGAGTTCCTCGAGTCGCTCTCGGTAGACCTCGGTTTCGATCGCCGCTTCGACTAGCCGCAAGGAAGCAAACGCGGCTGCGATCACCAGCACGCCAAGCAGAATATTCAAAATACGTGTCATGAGCCGGCCCCCCGTCGAGCGCCCAGATGCTACGCGACCGCCCCACGCTTGGCTATCCACGCCCTCGCTGGGGAATCAGTCGCGTTCGAATGACCTATCGGCGCGCGTTCGATGGGATAAAGTGTCTATGCACACACGCCAAGGAGATCACATGGGGTTCTACGAAAATCGCATCCTTCCACACTTCATCGATAAGGCCTGCAGCGCGCCCCCGATCTTGAAGCAGCGTCAAAAAGTGGTGCCGCTCGCAACGGGTCGAGTCCTCGAAATCGGAATGGGCTCGGGCATCAACCTTCAGTACTACAACCCAGACCAAGTCGACTTTGTGTTCGGCCTCGAACCCAGCGAGGGCATGCGCCGAAAGGCACAGGCGAACCTTGCAGCGTCACCGGTCGAAGTCCGGTGGCTCGACCTGCCGGGCGAAGAAGTTCCTCTCGACGACAAGAGCGTCGACACCGTTGTGCTCACCTTCACACTTTGCACGATCCCCGACTTTCGGGCGGCGCTCGCGCAGATGCGACGTGTGCTCAAACCGGGCGGCACGCTCCTCTTCTGTGAGCACGGAGAAGCGCCGGACGTATCGGTAAGTCGCTGGCAGGCGCGGGTCAATCCGTTTTGGAAGAAGATCGGCGGCGGCTGCAACCTCAACCGTCCGATCCCGACCTGCATCGAAGACGCGGGTTTCAAGATCGGAAAGCTCGAATCGAGATACTTGCCTCAGACACCGCGAATCGCTGGGTTCAACTATTGGGGTAGCGCTACCCACGGCTGAACGCCGACGAAGGGCTCAATCTCGCGAAGAAGCAAAAAGGCCGCCACGAACTTTCGGTTCAAGGCGGCCTCTTTGTAGGTCGTGTATCCGCCAAAATCTTCTACTTCTGCGTTCAACTACGTTTTCCAACGATGTTTTCCAAGTCAATCTTCCAACTACATCTTCACGTACTTTCCAAGCGCGCAGGAAGCGCACGTCCTCGCGGAATCGCCACAGGCTGCTCAGCCCGGATCGCTGCGACACGAGCCCCGCCACGAAAGCGAGCCGTCCTCCCAGATACGCGCCGAGGTGCCCATCGAAATGGAGTGTTTCTCTTCGATGCACCGGAGCCGGCGGATCATCGCCCCCAGAAGCGTTCCTTCCCATGAATGGTTTGTGTAAAGTACTTTGAGCCCCCGCGGCATCACCCCCACGCGCCAGAACGAAGGCCCCCCTATTTCCAATTCCTCGGACACCACCAAACAACTCATTCAGAACAAAGAAACCGTTCTGCGGATGTGGTCGCACGTGTATGCCCGCGAATGGGATGCCCTGCGAAATATCTTGGCCCCGGAATGTAAGCACAAGGATATGCCCGCACCCGATGCCGGCGCGATTGGCCCCGACAACATCGTCTCCCGACTTCGCATTGGCTTCGACCTGATCGAGCGCTTCGAACATACGGTCTCTCGAGTCGTCGCCGAAGATGACGCGATCATCGTCGAGCACCGCGAGCGCTGGCACTTCAAGACAGGCGAGGTGGTCGAGAACCATCTCGTCAGCGTGCACGAAGTTTCGGACGGCAAGATCTCGCTTTGGCGCGACTACTGGGACATCAATGGCATGTTGAGCAACGCGCCCCAGTGGTGGATCGAAGCTGTCGCGAACGAAAGCCCGCGCGACTTTTCGTAGTACGACGCGTCGCACGATACGGCGCGAGGCTATCCGTGTGCGACTGGAGTGGCGGCGCTTTCTTTGCGGGTAAGCAGTCTCAACTAATAGCCGGCTGCTTTGGCCGCGCAGTATTGCTGCACAGCGCCCATCGCAGCATCGCAATAGGCGTCAGGAGTTCCGCGTGCATCGCAGCGGGACAGACGCCAGTAGATCAAAATTGCTAGGTCATCCGCGGTACCGGGAACGCCATTGCAGAAGTTGGGTGCGGGTTTCGCCGCCATCAGACACGCTTGCGCGAACAAACTGGCATCCACAAAACACGCGTCTTCCTTGCACGCCTTTCTCTGCTCGTAGACATTGTCCACGCAAGCAATTTGAGATTGTCCATTCGCATAACTACGACCCGACTCTGCTGCTTTTTCTCTGCGTTCTTCGGTGCTGTCGGGGGATGCGGCGCCGCGCATGTCTTGCACCCAGCTCGACGAATAACTCCCAAACGCACGGCCAGCCAAAACCATGGCGCTCACCAAGCCGTCTCCGCTTCGCGCGTAGAACCACTTGCCAGCGTCTGAATCGATGTGTTTCAAATAGGCTCGATTGTCAGCCAGGCTGAAGTTTCGTCCCGTGAATAGAAACGAAACGATCATCTGCTGTTCGAGCAAAGCGGCGTGCGGTGCTGTTTGTGCTTGAACCACGGCTTCAATGTCCGCGGCGGTAGGAGCGTGCCCGTCAACCAGTGACACGTTTGCGGTGCCGGTGAGGATTCCCCGTAGCATTTCTGAAACCAGTCGGAACGAAAGATCGGAAGCACCGCGGGCTTCGTTGATCTTTACTGCAATCGCAAGGCGTTCGGGGTTAGGGGGCTGTGTTTGGCTCGCCTGCGCGAACTGCAAGAGCTCACCCGTGGCGTCCAGAGACTGCGCGTGGATTTCTGCGTCGCGAAACTTCGAGCCGAGTTCGCTCCCGAACCAACTCGCAAGCTCAGCGGCGTACGCGGGGTTATAGCTGTTGAAGACGGCTTCGTTTACGTGTTTCCGAATCACGGGAGCTGCGAACACAGCCTGAAAAATCTCCTGCGCGTATCGCTCGTCTTCGTTCTCGAAGTCCGCACTTCGCAAAGCCATCTGTTCCGAAGCAGACCTCGCGAAACTCTCGATCATGTGCGTCATGCCGGACTGAACGAGAAGCCGATCGATCGTAGCCTCTGGCCCCTTTGCGGCACCCGCTCCTGTTGTGAATGAAAGGCACACCAGAGTCGCAAGGCCCAGCGATACCGCGGTCGAGAAAACCTCGCGCCTAGACCACGGTTCGGATTCGTTGAAAACACGGTTCATCGTTTGACTCCCTGTCGCTTCGTTCTTACGTCGTCGCGGCGCGGTTGTGCCCATTGGGGTCGCGTGGCAAAAATCGAGGAGCCGAAATTAGCATGGCGGCGCGCTCGATCATCGCATCCAGACGTCAAATTCCGCACTCGCCATGACGATCGCTGCGCTCGGGGGCTGAACCTGGGATTCCCACAATGCGCAAAACCTCTATCCTGCAGGCCCATCGATGGGGCACGCCCCACGCACGACATTGGACGAGAGGATTCAGCGTATGACTGTATTTCGCGATGACATTTTGCAATCAAAAGTCGCCCTCGTCACGGGCGGGGCCACAGGGATCGGCAAGCAGATCGCAAGATGCTTGGGACGCCACGGCGCGAAGATCTGCATCGCAAGTCGCAAGCAAGAGAACCTCGTCGCCACGGCCGAGGAACTCGGCGCAGAGGGCATCGAGTGCATCTGGGTGAGATGCGACGTTCGCGAAGGCCAAGAAGTAGAGCACGTGGTCAACGAAATCGTGCGCCAGTTCGGACAGCTCGACATTGTGGTCAACAACGCTGCCGGGAATTTCCCGGCCCCCATTCAGGGGATCTCGTACAACGGTTTTCGGTCTGTCGTCGACATCGACTTGCGCGGCACATACAACGTGACAAAGGCTGCTTTCGAATCCCAACTCAAATATCGCGGCGGACACATCGTCAACATCACGGCACCGTTTCAGAACATGGGCGTGAGCTTGCAAGCGCACGTCGCAGCTGCGAAGGCGGGGGTCGATTCACTGACCCGGACGTCGGCTGTCGAATTTGGGCCGCATGGGGTGCGGGTCAACGCGATCGCGCCCGGTGCAACGGCGGACACCGAAGGCATGGATCGATTTGAGGGCATTGAAGCCGGCGGGGACTCGCCCTGCCCCCTTGGTTATGTCGGCGCGAAACAGGACATCGCCAGCATGGTCCTGTTCTTGGTAAGCGAGGCTTCTTCGTACGTCACCGGGCAAGTCATCGCGGTCGACGGCGGAACGTCAATCGATCTGTTTAAGCTCAAGCTTCCGACGGAATCGTAAACCACGCCACGCGCTTGCTCAGCTGGGGTCGGGCTCGCGCTTCGCTTTGGGATCGATCGGCGTAAAGCCAACGAAGTCGGTCGGGAATGCTTCAAGATCGCTGCAGCTTTCGAAGTGGTTGCAACGCGGACATCGAAGCTTGCAAGAGTGTCCCACCAAGCTGGCCGAACAGTTCGGACAAGATTTTTCCATCTCACCCCCCATGTCGATTTGACCCGTTCGCAGCATAGTCACTTCGACCCGCAAAGCCACTTGGGGTGTTCGCCACAACAGCGCCATCGCACGCGACCGGCGCGAGCCCCCGATGCTAGACTCGCGTCCACCATGCCGACCGACGAGAACCAACCCTGGTACAAAGACGGCTTACGCTTTGAATGCACGCAATGTGGCCGATGCTGCCGGGGTCCCGGCAACGTTTGGGTGAGTGACGAAGAGATCGAAAATCTCGCTCAGCATGTCGAACGAAGTGTCGACGAGTTCCGCGCCACCTATGTAAAACGTGCGGGACGTCGAGGCCTCGTGCTGATCCAGAAGCGCAATCAAGACTGCATTTTCTGGGACGAGACGACTGGCTGTCAGGTCTACACATCTCGACCGCGACAATGCCTCACCTATCCATTTTGGCGCGCCAATTTGACAAGCGAATATCAATGGACTTCGGAGCGACGCCACTGTCCGGGAGTGGATAAGGGCCCCTTACACAGCCCCGAAGAGATCGACGCACAACTCGAGAACGACGGCATTCCAGATCATCGCAACCGGTCGGACCCGTCCTGATCCCGTTCGTTTATTGAGTCTTCGACTCGTCTTTCCTAGATCTTCGGCCCTGAAACTTCGGCCTTAGAACTTCGACAAACCAACATCCGCGCGAGTCCAAACTTCGCGTTGCAACGCTTCGGTTTCCGCTGCCGCCGTTGTCTTGTTTTGCGCGCGTAGACTCGCGGCGAGACCGTATCGCGACCCCCCGTTGCGCGGCGTGCGGTGAAGTTGCTCTCGATACACTGCCTCTGCCCGATCCGCTTGCCCAGCCTTGATCAATGCAGCACCAAGCTCTTCTCGAGTGGGGAAGTACCACGGCGGCGGTCAAGCTGATTCGCAACATGACTCTCTCCCTCTCTCCGCTAGCAGTGGTGGGCGCAACGGCATTGACGATACGAAGCGCGAAACCCGGCGTCGAACCGAACGCAAAAAGTAGCGATCGGTTGCGTCCCAAAACCCTGGGTGGCGAAATCAAAAATGCGCCAGGACGACCGACCAATGATCGTGTGTGGTAGAACTGACGCGCACCGCCGAGATCGACCGTATTGATCAACACCAAGGAGAGTTCAAACGTGATGTACTTCGAAGACTTTGAAGTGGGCTCCACCCGTACAGTGGGGACGATCCGAATTTCGCGCGAAGAGATCGTCGAATTCGCGACCCGCTTTGACCCGCAGCCCTTTCACATCGACGAAGATGCTGCGAACCGATCCATCTTCGGTGGCCTAACGGGTTCTTCGTGTCACACCTTCGCGTTGACCAGCTTGATCCACCATCAAGGAGAGAGCGAGATCGCGTTGGTCGCGAACCTCGGTTCCGATTCGCTCCGCTTTCCCGCTCCACTTCGCCCCGACGACGACCTCACGCTCACGAGCGAATGCATGGCGGCACGCCCGTCTCAGTCACGGCCGGCAATTGGCATCGTGACGACCCGCGGCCTACTCACGAACCAACGCGGCGAAACCGTGATGGACATGAACACAACCTTCATGGTCGAGCGGCGCCCTGGCGAGCCCGCGTCCTAGGCACGCTTCTCACGTTGACGCGCTGGATCAGCTGACGCGCTTCGCTACGGAATGGCGGGCGGCTCTTCACCGCGCTTACGCGCTTGGTGTCGATCCCTCAACATCTCGGCCGCCTTCACCAACACGGTCCGGTTCGGGACCTTCAAATCGATGTTCTCGATTTCGTCGAGTTCTTCTTCCGTAAACCCGGCTTCGAGCCGTTCCTCACGCGCGAGGATGCGCTCGCCACCAAACGAAAACGCGCGCTCAGTTTCGGTTTGAAACTCTTTCGCCTTCTTGTAGCGCTCGGGATCGTCCTTCGTAAATTCCTTCGACCAGTCGCTACCGAAGCGCACATGCGTCAGTTCGTCGGCCAAAACAAAGTCGATGGCTTGGGCGAGCTTCATGTCTCCGACCTCTTTGCCGTACTCGACGAGCGACCTGAACACATCACAAGCAAGTCCTTCGAGACAGCGATTAACGCCGGTGATCCGCAAGACCGGGTCGTCGTGACAAGATGTTTCAAACAAAAACGTGCTCTCGGGGAACTCTCCGATTTTCGTACTCGTGTGGTCCAATAGTTTTTCGAATATTTGGATGTGCCGCGCTTCGTCCCAGCACTGACGCGCCATGTTCATTTTGAATTCCCACGGTGCGTCAGGGAAGTCCCAAACCGTGCGACCCGCTGCTTCCATGGCCTGCAACTCTCCGACGAACACGCCGTGTAGCTGGGTCTGAAGTTGGATCGGTGTACGACCGCCCTTCGCCTGACGTCCGCCCGAAGCGATCAAAAACTGAAAGCCGGGACCCAGATCGTTGTAGACCGCTTCGAGGCTCGTTCCTTGGACGCGCTCGTGAATCTTCGGAGCGATCTTTTCGAAGATGCGAACGATGGCACCCACATCATCCGGCAGAGATCGCATCAATTGATTGCGGTTGTTCGCCCGCTTGAAGCGGCTGTCCCGCGCGAGATGTTCGTGGTTCATGAAGCGTTCCATGGCAAATCCTTTCCGGCGTCCTCGGGGTTTCATCAGTGTAGTGCCGTAAGGGTGAATCTTGCAAAGGCAACGCGCGATCACATGGTATCCTCGACGGCCAGAGCAACTTAAGACCTCAGTATTGAGCGTTGGGAGCACACGCATGAACAGAGCCAACCCCGTTGCATTCGTTACAGGTGCAAGCCGCGGGATCGGGAAGGCCGGGGCCCTAGCCCTGGCGGATGCGGGCTATGACGTGGTGATTACCGCGAGAACCGTTCAACCGGGTGACAAGTTCGACTATGCCGCGACCGCAGCCGAATCCGGATCACCGCGCGCGATGCCTGGCAGTCTGGAAGAAACGGCCGACGAAATTCGCAAGCGCGGAGGAGAGCCTCTACCGATCCGCCTCGATCTGATGGATCGCGCAACCCTCGCACCCGCGGTCGAGCAGGCCATCGCAACCTGGGGACAAATTGACGTCCTCTACAACAACGGCATCTATCAAGGCGCCGGTGTCATGGACACGATTCTCGACCTCACCGACGAAAACCTCGAACGCGTTTTCGAAGGCAACTTCCTCGCGCAGTTTCACCTCACCAAGCTTGTCCTTCCTCACATGCTCGAACGAGGCGCAGGCGCGATCGTCAACATGACGTCGACGGCCGCCGTGAGTGACCCCGACCAGCCAACCGGTGAAGGCGGCTGGGGCTTCGGGTATGGCGCGTCGAAGGGCGCACTGCATCGCATGGCAGGCATGCTTCACGTGGAGCTAAACCACCGAGGGATTCGCGCCTATAACATCGACCCCGGACACGTTCCCACGGAAGCCATTCGCGAAATTCTCGGCGAAGACAGTGCCGTGTTTCAAATGCAGCTCGAACACGGAACCCCCGCCGAGGTCCCCGCCGCAATGCTGGTGTTCTTGCTTACGACGGAAGAAGGTCGTGCGCGAAGTGGCGAGACGTTCCTTGCGCCCGACTTTTGCGCCAAGCGAAAGCTCGTTCCCGGCTGGCCGCGTTGACGCTCGCCCTCAGCTAGAAGCGCAGGCCAAGGCCGACGAGCACGGGAAATTCGCCTTGCTCATCGTCGACCAACCCGAGAGCGAGGCCACGAGGCGGTTGACTGATAATGTCGATCTCGTTGAAGGTTTCAATCTTGTGCCTTCGACTCCGCTGCTCGCCGCTCTCGAAGTGAGCGGTTAGGACCACGAGATCGTTCTCGCTCAATCGGATCATTTTCGAGCAGCGTGCGCATCACGTCTACTTCCGTGGTTTGCACTTCAACACCGTCGATTTCCCTGAGCCTGGCCGTCTGCATGGTGGCGCTCACAACCATGGGCAGCCACAGTCCGACCACGAAAAGGCAGTGAGCCGCGATGCGGGTCCAGTTTGATCCCTCACTTTGATTCCGGTTCATCATCACGAACGTCCCCTTCTTTCACCCTGTTCTGACGCCGAGGCATGACGCGACGGTGCCACTCCACGATGAGCGATTTTCGAAACCTTCACATCCGTCCTGTCGCGATCGATGCGCTATCAACCCCACATGACCTTCGTAATCACCGACGACGCTCCGCTTCCAAACGGGGCCCATAGCGACTGGCTCGTCGCGTCCGACAAGACGCGGTTTCGCGTTGCTCGCTTCCATCCGACGACGCCACCGATTGGAACCGTGGTGCTCTTGAACGGACGAACCGAGTTCATCGAAAAATACTTCGAAGTCATCGACGACCTGCTCGCACGGAACTATGTGGTCGCCACCCTCGATTGGCGCGGCCAAGGTCTGAGTGACCGCGCCCTCGACAACCGGCACAAAGGACACGTCGAAGATTTCGATCTCTACGTTTCAGACCTGCGACAGGCCGTCATCGAATACATCGAACCCAACTGCCCCGGACCCTTTCGACTGTTATGTCATTCGATGGGGGGCAACATCGGCATGCGCTATCTCGGCGAACATCCCGGGCAGTTCGAGTCCGCAGTGTTCTCCGCGCCGATGTGGGGGATTGGAAAGCACGCGCGCACGCCGTTGTGGATGCGTGCCGTCGCGAAGCTCACGCGATTTCTCAAAGTCACGAAGCCCTATATCCCCGGCGGCGGGGACTTCACCCCCAAAGACCGCAACTTCGAGGGCAATCAGCTCACCCACGACCCGGTTCGTTTTAAGCGATATGTGTCCCACATCGACAAAGACCCCACTTTGGAGCTAGGGGCTCCGACTGTGGGTTGGGCGCGGCAGGCGATTCGGTCGATGGACACGATCCATAGCCCCGGCTTTGTTGAGGAAGTCATTATTCCGGTCGTCGTCTGTACGGCAGCTGAGGACGCGCTGGTTTCACCAGATGCCCAGCGGCTCGTCGCCGATCGGCTGCCGAACGGCAAGCAACTCGTCATTCCCGGATCCAAGCACGAGCTCATGGTTGAGCTGGACGCACTTCGCGCGCAATTCTTCACCGCGTTTGACGATCTTTGAGACCCGCTCGGCGCAAACAGAATCGTTCGAGTCGCACTCCCCTCGAAGCTGACGCGATCACCTGGTTAATAGCACCCAGAGTGTCAATCTCTTTTGTATGACCGAAGAAGCCAAACGACCTCAGTTCAAAGACCAGGGCGGTGCATCCTCGATGAACCCGCCGGCGCTAGTACGCTTTGCAATGTCCAAGATCATAAGTCGCATCGCAAGCGCCGCAGCACAACGCAAAGGCCGCGCCAAATCCGAACGCGCCCGAGTTTCGAAAGGCGCGCGTCGCACGGTCGATTATTTCCATCAGGTGAATGACGGCTACAGCCACCTCGCCGCGCAGCTACTCCGGCCGCTGCTCGCTGCATACGACGTGGATCTCGTCTGTCACCTCGTTCAAGAAGTCCGAGACAACAACCTGCCTGAACCCGAGCTCCTGCTCAGCTTGTCTCGCATCGACGCGCAAGCCGTGGCAGCCGACTACGGACTCCACTTTCCTGACGCCGACAAGGCGCCCGACTCCAAGCACGTCGATCTCGCCGAACGGATCTTAGCCGCGGTGGACAACGCCAGCTTTCCTGAAGTCGTCGTGAAGGTGGGGCAAGCAGTCTGGTCGGATGACGCTACGACGTTGGATGCACTCGCGAGTGAACATGGCTCGTTGCCACGAGAGCAAGCCGACGCAATCATCGCGAACGGAAACAGGCGGCGAGAGAAACTCGGTCACTACTCCGGCGGCATGTTTCACTTTGGTGGGCAGTGGTATTGGGGCGCAGATCGTTTCTACCACCTCGAAAACTGGCTGATCGAAACTGGCGCACAAACCGATGCCGATGCGCCGCTCGTTTGCCCTCGTCCCGCGATCGAATCGGGACCGCAAAAGGACAACGGCAGCATCACCCTCGAATTCTATCCGTCGATGCGCAGCCCCTATACCAGCATGATCTTCGACACGACCGTTGCTCTTGCGCGGGACGTTGGCGTCAATTTGGTCGTTCGCCCGGTTCTGCCCATGGTGATGCGCGGTGTTCCTGTGACCCAGCGCAAGGGAATTTACATATTCAAAGACACCGCTCGGGAGGCAGAAACCTTAGGCCTTGTGTGGGGCAACATGTACGACCCGATCGGAAGTCCGGTCAGCAATTGTTATTCCCTCTACCCCTGGGCATGCCAACAAGACAAAGGCACCGAGCTGCTCTCGGCGTTTGCAAACCTGGCATTCTTCGAAGGTGTAAACACAAACAATGACCGCGGCATGCAAGCCGTTGTAGAACGTGCCGGTCTTTCTTGGGCCGAAGCAAAGCCCATCATGGGCAACACGGATTGGGAGATCGAGATCGAGGCCAATCGCCTGGCGATGTACGAAAAGGGTCTCTGGGGTGTCCCCTGTTATCGCCTGGTCGGAGCAGACGGCGAAGAGATCCTCGCGCTCTGGGGACAAGATCGCCTCTGGCTGGTGGCCAAAGAGATCCAGCGCGCACTCGGCCGAGCGGAGTCGCGATCTCGCTAGCGACGCCCCATTACGATCCAGAGTGGATCCGCACCCGCGGGACTGCGATCGACGACGCGACTTTTTGAAAACGCTTCGTCGCGCACATGATATTGCTGAACCAGGTGGCAACGCTCCGTCGCGCTCGCCGCGTGAAAGAAGCGAATGGCTTTGGTGGGGAAGCATCGATGCGACATCGCCACGATCGAGATGCCCCCCGGTCGTAGCACCCGCGCAATATCGGCGAAGACTTCAAACGGACGCGTCAAGTACTGCACCGACACTGCGTTCACGACAAAGTCAAAACTCTCGTCGTCGTATGGGAGCCGTGAGTCGGCATTCAAGTCGTGTACGACGGAGTCTTGAAGCACCGGGTTCGCCGCAAGCTCTTGGGCGTTCATTCCAAGCCCTGCAACGCGACCGAGCGGCGGTTGCGTGGGCAGGTGCGAAACCCAGGAAGACATCAGGTCTAGAACGTCCGCGCCCGCGGTCAGGGTCTCTCCATAAAACTGGGTGAGCGCGGCAATCGTAGCGTCGTCGATGTGCACGACGAGACGAGGCGCGCTGTAAAAGAGCGCGTCAGCGCTCTCATCCTGTCGCTCGAACGCGAAGCCAGGGAGATCCAAGCTTACGGCCTGCTTCTTCTCACGCGGCCGGTCGGATCTTGTACTTCATCGGCAATGTTTTGAGACCGACGACGAAACTCGAATCAATCTGCGTCGAGGCCGACGTCCCGTGCTCCGCAGACTCCAACCGGTTCGCGAGTTCGAGGAACAACGCTCTCGCGCTCAAGCGAGCCACGTGGGCGCCGAGGCAAAAATGCTCTCCGGTACCGAAGCCCAGATGGCGATTCGGGTGTCGCTCAATGTCAAAGTCGAAGGGACGATCGAAGACGTCTGAGTCCCGGTTCGCCGAACCGTAGAAGAGAACCAAGTCGTCGCCCTTCGGGATCTTCACGCCTCGAATTTCGGCATCCTGGAGCAGCTTGCGTCGCATGTAGTTCACCGGCGACGTCCAGCGCACAACTTCTTCAACCGCACTCTTTGCCAGGTCCGGATTCTTGCAGAGCAAGTCGAGTTGGGCTGGGTTGTCGAGCAGCGCAGCCATGCCACCCGAGATGGCATTGCGCGTCGTGTCATGCCCCGCGGTGAAGACGATCAGGTAATACCCGAATGTTTCGAGGGGCCCCATCATTTCGCCGTTCTTCATTTTGGCGTTGGCGAGCAAGCTCGCAAGATCTTCGCGCGGCGTGGCACGTCGATCTTCAATGATGGCGTTGAAGAGATGATAGAACTCAAGGCCCAGTTCGGCTTGAGCCTTGTTGCGATCTTCGCCGGGACGCTGCAGGTCCGGGTCATCGAAGGCAAATAACTGCTGTGTCAGTTTGAGAACTTTTTCTTCGTCCTCGCGTTCGATTCCAAGCAGCGTTGCCAGGACACGAAGTGGGTGACGCTGGGCGATGAGTTCAACGAAGTCGCACTCCCCTTCGTCGCCTAGCTTGTCGACTTGTTCGCGCGCGCACTCGGTCACAATTTCGTCGAGCTGATGAATGCTGCGCGGCGTAAAGAAGCCACTGGCGACTTTGCGAAAGTCGCGGTGCTCCGGCGGGTCCATTTCGATGATGGTCCGCATGTTATTAAATGCCGCGCTCTCGTCGCCTGTGCGACCCGCGACCTGTTCGTCGGTCATGATCACCGGCCCGGCCGCGTTGCTGAAAATCTCGGGCTTGCTCGAGATTTCCATGATGTCGCTGTGCTTCGTGATGGCCCAAAAGGGTTCATACTTTTCGATTTCACAGCGATACACCGGTGCGTTTTCACGCAGGTGCGTCCACAGATCATGGGGTTGACCCCCGACACCGTAATTTTGCGGGTGAATCAAGTCTTTCGGGTCAATTTCGAAGGCCATCGCGAGTTCCTATCCAGTAGTGGTGAGCGCGGTTCGTGACGAATCTCAAGTCTACCCCTTGAACCCACGCTTCCACACAGGCGACGCCCCGAATGCGAGTAAGTTGGATGAGTCGCGCGGGCTACCCGGTACAGCGGCTACCACAACGGGCACGCGTTCCGAACGTCAATCGGCGCCCACTGAACACCCATATTGGGTAACTTCGCCCTTTGCGTTCGTTCTCGATAACGCAAGCGCGCATCCCTCGGAGCGTCCATGCCTGAAGACATTCGAATTCTCGACCTCGCGAATCCGCAGTTGCCGCAGACATTTGTCGACCAGACCCGTGCGGCGGCCCCGATGGCAGACGCGCTCGTGCTCGAACGCGACGCCGTCGTGACTCAAGCCTCGAATGAGACGGGCCTCACCGACTTCGGTGAAGACGGCTGGCAAGAACGTCTTGACGTTGTGCTTCAAGGCCTGCGCGAAGACGCTGAATTGTCTCCGATCGGAAAGCTCAGCGGGTACGCTCAACTGGTCTCGTTCGCAAAAAACCGTCTCCTCCTCGAAGACCTTTGGAAGCGACACCCTGAGATCGACGACGTCAAACAAGACCCGCCGATCATTATCGCGGGTTTGCCTCGCAGTGGAACGACGCATCTTCACAGCCTGATCGGGGCCGACCCGAAGCTCCGCGCCCTGCCCTGGTGGGAAGCACTCGAACCGGTGCTTGCCGACAGCGAGAAACCCGCGGCGGGACAACCGGACCCGCGCCTTGAACGCGCCTCAGCGGGAATCGCATTTCGCGACCTCGCCATGCCGCACTTCAACGCGATGCACGAGATGACGGTCGACCACATTCACGAAGAGATTCATCTGCTCGCGATCGACTTCTCGACGATGTTTCTGGAGAACATGGGCATCGGTCTCGGTCCCACCTTCCGTGACTATTATATGGAGCGCGACCAAGCTCCTCACTACCGGTACATGAACAAGATCTTGCGCACGCTGCAGTGGCTGCGAGGGGGAACACGCTGGGTGCTCAAGAGCCCTCAGCACCTCGAACAGTTCAAGGCCATCGTCGACGCCTTTCCCGACGCGACCGTCGCGATCAATCATCGCGACCCTGTTTCTACCGTCGCGTCGTTTTCAACGATGATTTCATATTCAACGCGCCTGTCCGCAGCAAAAGCAGATCCAGTGCGCCTCGGCCATTACTGGGCCGAACGTCTCGAACTCATGTTGCGTCGGTGTGTCGAAGACCGAGACCTGCTTCCGAAAGAGCGAACCGTCGATGTCCTCTTCCACGAATACATGGGCAACGAACTCGAAACCGTGGACGCGATCTACAAGATGGCAGGTCTCGACTTCGACGATGATTCAAAAGCCTCAATGGCGAAGTATCAAGCTGAGCATCCCCGCGGTCGTTTCGGACGCGTGCAATACGACCTAGCAGACTTCGAACTCGACGGTGCAGAACTGCGCGAGCGGTTTCGCTTTTATACTGATCGATTCCCCGTTCGACTCGAATCCTAAGTTCGGCGACGCCTTCGCCAGCGCGCGCACTTTGATTCCTACAACCGAGGCCCCCAATGACCGTGCCCGATAGTCTGAGCCGCAACAAGCTCCACGAACTACTCGACTTGATCCGCGAGGTGAGCGACCGCCGCTACGGCGCCGAATGGGGCATCGACAACAAGGGCGACATCGCGGACGGTCATCGCAACTTGATGCACATCCTCGAAGGGGGTTTGTATTCCCACTTCGACGCCGACCCCGAACGACCGGTGTTTCGTCGCATCGTTTCGCCGACGCGGAAGTTTCGCGGCGATAACGGCGACGCAATTTACTTCGACGCGGCGATTCGACCCGATCGTGAGTACATCGTCAAAGGCAACATGGCCGGTGCCGTCTATGTCTCGGTGACCGTAGAAGAAGGCCCGGGCGAAGGATCCTACGCGACGGGTACCGCTGCAGGCCTTCACGATGGTGAATTCGACGTGGACGCCAACGGTAACTTCGAAATCGTACTTTCCTCAAAGCACCACGACCGAAACTGGCTCGAGCTGACATCGACTGCGAGCCGCATCACGACTCGTCATTATTTCGAAGACGAAGTCTGCGCGGCAGCCGACCCCACCCGCCACATACCACTTTCGATTGAACCGACAGAAGAACCGCCCGCACCGGCTCCGTTTGACCCGGACACCCAGGACCAAAAGACCGCGGACGGAATTCAGCGCGTGATCAACTTCGTACGCGGCGACACCCTCGACCAGCCGCCGCGTAAGCCCGAAGAACAGCCCAACTGGGTCTCCACGACCCCCAACGTCTTCAACAAGCCGGAGAAGCCCGGCGACATGGCGTTTTCGGCGATGGACATCGCATACACGATGGCGCCCTACTTGCTCGGCCCCGACAGCGCCCTGGTCATCACGGGCCGTTTCCCCGAATGCAAGTTCGCGAATGTCTGCCTCTGGAACCGCTATATCCAGAGCTTCGACTACAACAACGGACGCATTTCGCTCAACCGAAAGCAGACCCAGTTCGAAGCCGACGGCAGCTACCGCATCGTGATCGCCCATGAAGACCCAGGCGTTCCGAACTGGATTCAGACCGAAGGTCGGGCCTTCGGCATGGTGTACTGGCGCTTCTTGTTGCCCGAAGGTGAAGTCGAAACACCGAATGCCGAGGTCGTCAATTTTGAATCGCTACGTTCGTGAATCGAATGCTATCAATCTGCCCGCACCGCAAGTGAATCAACCCGCAAGCCGCTCCCTGGAGGACTCCCCATGAAAGCCGTCGTATGCAGCAAGTTCGGACCGCCCGAAGCTCTTTCTGTCGAAGAGATGCCCGACCCGACCGCGGGCGAAGGTCAGATCGTGATCGACGTCGACTCGGCGGCGGTCACATTCCCGGACACACTCATGATCGAAGACAAGTATCAGTTCAAAGCGACACCGCCGTTCATTCCCGGCGGAGAAGTCGCGGGGATCGTGAGCGAAGTGGGCGCAGGGGTCACGGGGTTTTCTGTCGGCGATCGCGTGACGGGTAGCGCTGGAATCACCGGCGGGTTTGCAGAAAAAGTTGCAGTCGGCGCCGCGTCGTCTCGGGTGCTTCCCGACGATGCAGGCTTCGCGGAATCTACGGGCATGCTTTACGCGTATGGCACGGGCTACTACGGACTGAAGTTTCGCGGCGAGTTGCAGCCCGGCGAAACCCTACTTGTTCTCGGAGCCGGTGGCAGCGTAGGCATGGCCGCAGTTGAGCTTGGCAAGTTGATGGGGGCACGCGTGATTGCCGCCGCATCCCGCGACGACAAGCTAGCGTTGTGCAAGGAACGCGGCGCAGACGAAGTCATCAACTATTCGACCGAAAACCTGAAAGAGCGCGCCAAGGAATTGACCGGCGGCCAAGGCGTCAATGTCGTTTACGACGCCGTCGGCGGCGACTATGCCGAGCAAGCGTTGCGCGCGATCGCATGGGGCGGACGCTTCCTCGTCATCGGCTTCACCGCCGGGATCCCCGCCGTCCCGTTCAACCTCGCTTTGCTCAAGAGTTGTCAGATCATCGGTGTCTTCTTGGGCGCCATGGTGAGTCGCGAACCCGAAACCAAAGACGCAATCGAATCCGACTTGCTTGGCTTTATGGCGTCGGGTGAGCTGCGACCCCACATTTCGCAGCGCTATTCCCTCGAAGATGCGCCCAAGGCGCTACGCCACATGATCGATCGCAAGTTGGTCGGCAAGGTGGTCGTCGCACCCTGATAAGCGGCCCGCGAATGCTGCAAAGCACTTTGGAGGGAAGATGCCCCAAACTATCGATCCAACTCAACAATTCCGCCTTGATGGAAAGGTCGCCCTCGTGACGGGCGGCAGCCGAGGCCTGGGCAAAGAAATGGTGCTTGCCTTCGCCCGCGCCGGCGCCGACGTGGTCATTGCGAGTCGCAAAGTTGAGTCGTGTGCCGCACTTGCGAAACAAGTTGAGAGCGAAACTGGAAGGCGCGCGCTTGCTGCGGGTGCGCATGTCGGAAAGTGGGACGACTGCGACGCGTTGGCCAAGCAGGCACTCGATCACTTTGGACGAGTCGACGTCCTGGTCAACAACGCAGGGATGTCGCCAACCTACCCGTCACTCATTGCAGTCACTGAAGCTCTCTACGACAAAGTGATGGACGTGAATCTCAAAGGGACGTTTCGGCTGTCCGCACTTCTGGGCACCGCGATGTTCGAAGGCGACGGCGGGTCGATCATCAACGTAAGCAGCATTGCCGCGAGTCAACCGACCCCTGGCGAAGTTCCCTATGCCGCCGCGAAGTCAGGCGTGCACAGCATTACCAAGAGCTTCGCCCGGGCCTTCGCGCCCAAGGTCCGCGTCAACTGCATCATGCCCGGCGCGTTCTTGACCGACATCAGCAAGGCTTGGCCCGAAGCGATGCATCAGGCCATGGCACGCATGATTCCTCTTGCGCGAGGTGGGCAGCCCGACGAAGTCGTCGGCGCGGCGCTCTACCTCGCGAGCAGTGCGTCGAGTTACACGACGGGAAGCATCATCAAGATTGACGGCGGTGCTGCATACGGCATGGGCTAGCGGGCCATCGATTCCCGCTCAAACAACACCCAACAACACCCAACGAAAACCGAAGCACGAGGAGCACGCGTGGCAGATCAAGACAAGTACGAAACCCTCGACATTCGCGTCGATGACAATGTCTGTTGGTTGACCCTCAACCGCCCCGACTCGCTCAACGCGATGAATCGTCAGCTCGTCACGGACCTGCGTGAGTTCATCACCCAGCTCCCCGATCGAAGAGATATCCGGGTCGTCATCTTAAAGGGTGCAGGACGCGCGTTTTGCGCTGGACTCGACATCAAGGAATCTGCTGCCCCCTCGCTGACGAGCGACGACGGCAACCGCGTCACGAAGGGTTTGCGCATGCAACGTCGCATTGCCGATCTCGTCATGATGATGCGACGCGCACCACAGCCCTTTATCGCGTGCGTTCAGGGTGCCGCGAGCGGCGGTGGTTTTGCGTTAGCGCTTGCGTCCGACGTCAGAATCGCAGGCGAGTCTGCGCGCATGAACGCAGCATTCATTCGCATTGGCCTTTCGGCCTGCGACATCGGAGTCAGCTACTTCTTGCCGCGACTCGTCGGCGCATCCCTCGCTAGCGAGCTGCTCCTCACGGGCCGCTTCATCCACGCCCAACGCGCGCTCGCCACGGGGCTTGTGTCCGATGTCGTTCCCGACGCAGATCTAGACGCCGCCGGCGAAGCCCTCGCGCGCGAGATCCTCGAAAACTCGCCTCTCGGCGTGCGTCTCACCAAAGAAGCTCTCGCAATGAGCCTCGACGCGGGCAGCCTCGAGCAGGTGATCGCGATGGAAGATCGCAACCAGATTCTCTGTTCTCAGTCGCCCGACGTCATCGAGGGCATGCGCGCGTTTCTCGAGAAGCGCCCGCCGAAGTTCGCCGACTGAACCCCCCGAGGAGTTTCCCCTTGCCCCCCGACGAATCCACCCGAATAGGCGACACCCCACCTGAAGACATGACACGTTCGACCCGCGACCCGCAGTCGTTCGGTGGGTCCCTCAATACGTGGCTCTCCGCTCAACTCGGCGCAGGCGCGAACCCCGAAGTGACGGGCGTGTCGAGCCCCGAGGCCAACGGGATGTCGAGTGAGACGTTGCTGTTCGACGCGGCATGGACCGAAGACGGCGTAAGGACCCAAGGGAGCTTCGTGGCTCGAGTCGAACCCGACCCAAACGATTGCCCGGTGTTTCCCTTCTACGATCTCGAAGGCCAGTTTCGTTTGCTGCAACTCTTAAACGAACGAAGCGCCGTCCCAGTACCCGGGGTGCGCTGGCTCGAACTCGACCCCGAACATCTGGGTGCGCCATTTTTTGTCATGGACTGCGTCGACGGACGCGTCCCTCCCGATGTCCTGCCCTACACCTTCGGAAGTTGGCTCACCGAAGCCTCGGAGCCAGAGCGGCGGACCTTGCAAGACTCGAGTGTCGCCCTTTTGGCGGACCTTCACCGCACCGACATCAAAGGCGTCGATACTTCGTTTTTGGAATTCGACTTGCCCGGGGCGACCCCGCTTGAACGACATCTCGAAAACCAGCGCCGCTACTATGAATGGGTGAAAGGCCCCCGCAGACATCCAATCATCGAGCAAACCTTTTCATGGCTCGAAAACCATTGGCCTACAGAAGAAGGCGAAGCCGTCATCAGCTGGGGGGACTCGCGCATTGGCAACGTCCTGTACGACGGATTCGAACCCGCCGCCGCCCTCGACTGGGAAATGGCCGCCATGGGTCCGCGCGAACTTGATGTCGGCTGGATGATCTTCCTTCATTGCTTCTTTCAAGAACTCGCAGGGACCGCAGGCATGCCGGGCTTGCCCGACTTCATGCAACCCGCAGAAGTGAGCGCGACCTACGAACGACTTTCGGGCCACGCGACGCGCGACCTCGAGTGGTACCAGATCTATGCGGGGCTTCGACACGCCATCGTGATGGCACGCGTTCATGCGCGCCGCGTTCACTTCGGACAAGCCGAATGGCCCGAGGATCAAGACAGCGTCATCTATCACCGCCCAACGCTCGAGTGCATGCTCGACGGTAGTTGGTGGGACTGACTTCAAGAGCTCCCCCACGCCGCCCGACCCTTCAGACACAGGACGCACACACATGCCCAATCCGATCGGCCCTCTCATCGCTGAAGATGAACGCTTCACCCATCAAGTCGCCGACACCTTTGCAACGGTCGGCACGACCGACCCGTCGTGGACAGAAAAAGTGTGCGCGATGGCGATGGCTCGGGACGGCAGCCTTCAAATCGGATTCGGACTCGGCAAGTACACCAACCGCAATGTGATGGACTCGTATGCCGCACTCTCACGCGGAAAAGAACAACTCACCGTTCGGGTGAGCCGCGCCCTTTCGAGCGACCCGGAACAGACGGTGATCGGTCCGATCTCCTACGAAGTCGTGGAGCCCCTGCGCAAAGTCCGCTTTCGACTCGAAGCCAATGAATGCCAACCGATCGCATTCGATTGGCTCTTCGAAGCGGTCGTGCCGCCCTTTATGGAAGAGCGCACGCACCTGCGCCAGCAGTTTCGCGTGATGAGTGAACTCGTGCGCTACCACCAAACGGGGACCGCTTCGGGTTGGATCGAACTTGATGGCGAGCGCCATGAGATGACGCCGGACACCTGGGTCTCGACCCGAGATCATAGTTGGGGCGTCCGCTATGACGTGGGGGTGCCAGGCACCGACGTAGAGCCGCGGCCCACCATCCCGCCGGGTGTCGGTTTCATGATGATCTGGTGCCCTGTGCTGATGGAACGCCCGGACGGGAGCCATTATGCGATGCACCTGCACTTCACCCGGTACGCGGCTCCGGGCTTCCATCAAAAGATGACCACCGCGCGAATCGAACACCCTGACGGTGGCGAAGAGGTAATCGAAGAGATTGACCCAGAGCTTCGGTTCAACGCGAGCAACCGTCGCCTCGAAGGTGGGGCACTCTCTTGCACGATGGCGGACGGAAGCGCGAGGACTCTCGACATTGAAGTGATGGGTGACACGGGCGTGCACCTTGGTGCGGGGCTGTACTTTGGTTTCGACGGCCATCACCACGGAGAGTGGCGCGGAAACTTCAACATCGAGGGCGAGCGCATCACAGACTGCTCGACCCCCGAGCAAGCGAGGCGCTTGCATCAGATCCGCGACACCACGATTCGAGTGACGGACAGCGCGACCGGCGCCGTGGGTTGGGGAAACTGCCAACCCATCGCCGCGGGTCCATGGCCGGAACTTGGGCTCGATGACGATTCTTGGATGTAGCGCGAACAACCAGAACACCCCGCGAGACTGAGGAGCGAAGTTGATGGCGATTTCACAAACCGAAATTCCTCCGTACGAGCTGAGCGATGTTCCCGATGTAAAGGCATTGCCGTTTCATGAGCGCGCGCGTCTGATTGGCCGCATGTGGGCATCGCAGCAGAACGCGACGCCTTTTTCTGTGATCGTGATGTACTGGCTCAAGTACCTCCTCTTGTTCGCCGGCGGCTGGGCTTTTTTTAATACATTTTCGTCGACCTACACCAGCCTGCTCGACGTGGGATCCTGGGCCTTTACTCCGGTTGCGTTCCAGAAGGCCCTTGTCTGGGCAATGTTTTACGAATGCTTGGGACTCGGCTGTTCTTCGGGCCCGATGAACGCGCGCTTCTGGCCACCGATCGGGGGACTTCTCCACTTTCTCCGCCCCGGTACAACGAAGCTTGCGCTCTACCCCAAGCTCCCCGTGCTCGGCGGAAGCACCCGCAGCGTGTTCGACGTCGTCCTTTACTCCGTCCACATGCTCTTCTTGCTGCGCGCCCTGCTCTCGCCCGCGATCACGCCCGACCTGCTGGTCCCAACCTGCATCATCCTTCCGATCCTCGGCGTCGCGGACAAAACGATCTTCCTCGCCGCACGTTCTGAGCACTACTTGATCGGCATCATCTGCATGGCCGGAGCGTTCGCGGGGGGCGTTTGGATCGCGGCGTGTCAGATCCTTTGGTGTTGCATTTGGTTTTGGGCGGCGACGTCAAAGCTCAACCATCACTTTCCGTCCGTGATCATGGTCATGATGAACAACGGGCCGTTCTTCCCCGCGTTCCTCAAGAACCGGCTCTTCGTCAACTACCCGGACGACCTGCGACCTTCGAAATTTGCAACCTTCATGGCCCATTTGGGCACCGCGACCGAGTATGCGATCCCATTCATCCTGCTCCTGAGCGACAGCACGGCGTTGACCGGTGGCATGCTGTTCGTCGCGTTCGGTTTTCACGGCTTCATCGCACTCAACAATCCTTCGGGTATGCCGATCGAGTGGAACATCTTGATGGTCTACGGCGCGATCTTCCTGTTCGGCTTCAACCCCGAAGTAAGCGTTCTTTCCGTCGCCGAAGTTCCGTGGCTCGCCGCGCTGATGTTCTGCTCTTTGATCCTGCTTCCTCTGTACGGAAACTTCGTGCCATCGCGCGTCTCGTTCCTACTTTCCATGCGGTACTACGCGGGGAATTGGGCCTACAACATTTGGTTCTTCCGGGGCGATAGCGCGAAAAAAATAAACAAGCTCAAGAAGGCGGCGGGCACGATGCGCGAACAACTCGAGGGCATGATCGATGACCCGCTCGCGGTCGAAACCGTCATGATGTCGACTCCGGCCATCCGCCTCGCGCACCTTCAGGGCAAGGCCCTGTTCGACGCGATCCCCCACGCCATGGACAACGTCGACGAATATGAATGGATGGAAGGCGAAATTGTCGCCGGACTCGCGCTCGGCTGGAACTTCGGCGACGGCCATTTGAATGAAACACGCCTGCTCGAAGTCATTCAGGAACAATGCGGCTTCGAAGAAGGAGAGCTGCGGGTGGTGATGGTCGAGTCGCAGCCGCTGTTCGGGCGCGCGATGCATTGGAAGGCCGTCGATGCCGTCACCGGCGTACTGGCCGAAGGCGACGCCCTCATCGAGAAGATGCGAAAAGAACAACCCTGGCCGACCGGCGACAGTGCTCGGCCCTTCATCGACGCCGTCGCGCGAAAATCCGCTGGTTAAGATCCACGGGTTTCGCGCTTCGGTTGCCCTATCTTGGCAGAACGCTTGGCAGCACGCTTGGCGACCTCCCCTGGTACGCAACACCACAGCCCCGAAAGGAACGCATATGAGTGACTACACGCTGACGATCGAGGGCAAGGCTTGTGCCGCCGACAAGACTTTTGGGGTCATCAACCCCGCAACCGAAGAAGTCTTCGCCCAGGCTCCCGACGCTTCAAAGGCGGACCTCGACGCCGCGGTCGCGGCAGCCAACGCAGCGTTTCCCGCTTGGCGAGACACGCCCCTCGAAGATCGCAAGGCTGCGCTCAACGCCATGGCGGATCGTGTCGACGCAGAAGTGGATTCGATGGCGGAAGTGTTGGTCCACGAACAAGGCAAGAGCCTTGCCAACGCTCAGTTCGAAGTCCGCGGTACCGCCATGTGGCTGCGCGCGTCAGCAGCGACCGACCTGCCCACTGAAGTCCTGTCGGACAGTGAAACACAGCGCGTTGAATTGCGTCGCAGGCCGCTCGGCGTCGTCGGCGCGATCACGCCATGGAACTTCCCACTCTTGCTTTCGATTTGGAAAGTGGGTCCGGCACTCGTCACCGGCAACACGATGGTGCTCAAGCCGTCCCCTTACACGCCGCTTACCGTGCTTCGCTTCGGCGAGATTGTGCGCGAGGTGTTACCGCCGGGTGTTCTTAACGTTGTGTCGGGTGGAGACGATCTCGGCAAGTGGATGACGGACCATTCGGACATCCATAAGATTTCGTTCACGGGCTCAGGGCCGACCGGCAAGAAGATCATGGCGAGCGCGGCGGGCAGCTTGAAGCGCATCACCCTTGAACTCGGGGGCAACGACCCCGCCATCGTGCGCGGCGATGCCAACCCCAGCGAAATCGCGGGACCGATCTTCAACATGGCCTTCCAGAACAGCGGGCAGGTATGTGGCGCGATCAAGCGACTCTACGTGCACGACGACATCTACGAAGACATGTGCGAAGCCCTCGTCGAAAAGGCGAAAGAAAAAACCGTGGGCAACGGCATGACGGCCGGTACGGACTTCGGCCCCGTACAGAACAAGATGCAGTACGACATCGTCTGCGATCTTGCGAAGAGCGCAAAAGAAGACGGTGGACGTTTCTTGATCGGAGGAGAGCCGACCGAGGGCACTGGATACTTCTTCCCGCTCACCCTCGTTGCCGATCTCACAGATGGCAACCGGCTCGTCGACGAAGAACCCTTTGGACCGATCCTGCCCATCATTCGCTTTACCGACGACGACGACGTCGTGGCTCGGGCGAACGACACGACCTTCGGGCTCGGGGGATCGGTTTGGAGTGCAGACACCGAGCGCGCTACGCAAATGGCAGAGCGGCTCGATACAGGCTCAGCCTGGGTGAATCAGCATTTCGACGTCAGTCCCTTCTTGCCGTTTGGCGGCGTAAAGGAATCGGGCATGGGCGTAGAAAATGGTCCGTGGGGCCTCGCTGAATTCACATCCTCGCAGGTGTTGAACATCAAGAAGGGCTGAGCACTCCTCAGCGCACCCGCTTCATCTTCAGAAAATCAGGAGTACGCAGACATGGCCGATTCGGAACGCAGAAAGCGCGGCGTTGAAATGATCAAAGAAGTCTACGCGGGCGACGTCATCGTTCCCCCGGAAGGCGCGATGGCATTTACCGACATCATGCTCGAACAAGTCTTCGCCGAAGTCTGGTCCCGCGACGTGCTGTCAATTCGAGATCGTCGCTTGCTCCTACTGGGCATCATCGCCGAAAAAGGCGAAGTGAATACGTTCGGCATCCAGGCGAAGGCATCGCTCAAGCGCGGCGAGCTTGAGCCCGACGAATTGCGCGAGCTGCTGTTGATGATCGCGCAGTACTCCGGCTACCCGAGGGCGGCTGCGCTTGTCGGCGTGATCGAACAGAAGATCGCCGAAGTCGCCAAAGAGAAAACCAAAGAAAAAGACGAAGGCTAGGCAAAGACGTTGAACCCTCGCGAACTCGCTGCGGACCTGGTTGCTCGCGATCACAAGAGCGTTTGGCACCCCTACGCGCCCCCAGAAGCGAACCCGCTCTATCCCGTCGAGAGTGCGTCTGGCGTCCATCTGCACTTGACCGACGGACGCGTCCTCGTCGACGGCATGTCGTCCTGGTGGTCTGCGATCCACGGCTACCGACACCCCGCCATCGAAGCAGCATTGCACGATCAACTCTCGCGCCTACCTCACGTGATGTTTGGCGGTTTGACCCACGAGCCAGCAGTGCGGCTTTGCGAGCGGCTCATTGCCCTCACTCCTGCGGGCCTCGACCGGGTGTTTTTGTGCGACTCGGGATCGATCGCGGTTGAAGTCGCGATCAAGGTCGCCTTCCAGTACTGGCTTTCGAAGGGACGCCCCGAACGCAATCGCCTACTGACCGTTCGCGGCGGCTATCACGGCGACACGTTTGCAACGATGGCAGTGTGCGATCCAGTCAACGGCATGCACGACTTCTTTCAAGGCGTGCTGCCAGATCACTTCTTCGCCGAACGTCCGAGCTGTCGCTTCGACGAACCGTTCGAAGAACGTCACATCGCCGACCTCGAAGCAAAGCTGCAACAGCACGGCGATCAGATCGCGGGGGTCATCCTCGAGCCTGTCGTTCAAGGCGCAGGCGGCATGTGGTTCTACGCACCGGAATACCTTCGGCGACTACGCGCGCTTTGCGATGAACACGACGTCCTCTTGATCTTCGACGAAATCGCAACAGGCTTTGGACGAACGGGAGAGATGTTCGGCGCAAATCACGCTGGGGTGTCTCCCGATATTCTGAGTCTCGGCAAGTCACTCACTGGCGGCACGCTGACGTTGGCGGCGACGCTCATGAGCGAACGCGTCAGCAGCACAATCGCCAAAGGTGAGCCGGGTGCGCTGATGCACGGCCCGACCTACATGGCGAACCCCCTCGCCTGCGCGGCCGCACACGCGAGCCTCGACCTGCTTGAGACCACGCCGTGGCGTGATCGTGTGAAGACCCTCGAAGCCGGACTGCGCAAAGGCCTTGAACCCTGCCGCGAACTGGAGAACGTTTCCGATGTCCGCGTGCTTGGAGCGATCGGCGTCGTGGAACTCAAAGAGCCGGTCGACATGAGCTTGGTGCAACCCGCCTTCGTCGAGCATGGCGTGTGGGTGCGACCGTTCGGGCGGCTCGTCTATTTGATGCCGCCGTTCGTCACCGAGGCCGAGCAACTAGACCAGCTTACGAATGCGGTCTGCGCTGTGGTTCGAGGCTGAAACCCGCCTGAGTTCGCCCTCAATGTCGGTTTCGGCCCTCCCACATCCGCGTTTCAGCCTTGGCGCGTTCATTTGACAGCATTAAATTTACAACGTATACCAATGCCATGCCGAGAGCCGCCCTATCTCAGAGTGAAGTCGACGACTTCCGCGAAAGCTTGTGCGACACAGCGACGCGGCTCTTTGCCCAGTGCGGCTACGAGGGTGTCACGATGCGCGCCCTGGCAACCAGCCTTGGCTGCAGCCCAATGACCCCGTACCGCTACTTTGAAAACAAGGCTGAGATCTTCGGCGCCGTTCGCTCCGCAGGCTTCGCTCGCTTCGCCGACGCCCTCGAAGATTCAGTGCGCGGACAAACTGATCACGTAGAGATCATGCGCGCCCTTTGTCGCGCATACGTTCAATTCGCAATGACGGAGCCCCATGCCTACCGCATCATGTTTGAACTCAACCAGCCCGCAAGCATTCGCATTGACGACTTGCGCAGCTGGAAGGTCATCCACGGCGCGGTGTCCGCTGCGATCGCCGACGGTTTGATAACGGGCCACCCAGACATCGTCGCGCACCTGCTTTGGTCCGGCATACACGGTCAGGTGGCGCTTCACCTTTCAGGGCATTTGAACTTGGGGGTCGATCTCGACCAACTCGTCCAAGCGTTTCTCGCTCGGGAACTCAGCAGCTTCAACGTTTAGTTTGCTAGCGCCATTTTCATTCCGCGCCTTCCCGCACAAAACGCGGGAACATAAAAGGAACACATGATGAATCAACAACAGAATGATCTCCTGGCTTCCGTCACGAGACCGAACCCGGTCGAAACCGAGTACAACTTTTCAAGGATCGAAGGCGAGATCCCGCGAGAGCTCAACGGAACGCTCTACCGCAACGGCCCCAATCAAAAAACCGAACCCGCCGCCGGCTATTCGGCCATGCATCTTTTCGACGGCGACGCCTTGATCCACGCCATCACCTTCGATGACGGCAAAGCGCGCTACCGCGGACGCTACGCGCAGACCGACAGCTTCAAGCGCGAGCAAGAAGAAGGTGAATTCGTCACGGGCAGCCTCAACTTCGCCCCAGATCGGGCGATCGAAAACCCGCCCCCCTTCGTAGCTCCGAACACCAACATTGTGCCCCACGGCGGCCGACTCTTTGCTCTCGTCGAAAACGCCCCGCCTTTCGAAATGGACCCAAAGACCCTCGATTCGAAGGGTTTGTGGGACTACGACGGCAAGATGCTCGGCATGTCCACTACCGCGCACCCGAAAATCGATCAAAAAACAGGGCAGATGTGGATCCACGGATATCAGCCCATCGAGCCGTACATCCAGCTCTATGTCGTCGAACTCGATGGCAGTGTTTCCCTCGCTGAATCTCACGATGCGCCGTGGCCCTCGATGATGCACGACTTCGCGATCACCGAGAACTACGTGATCTTTCCGCTTGGAAGCATCCACTTCGATCTTGCCCCGATGCTCACTGGGGGGCGCTTCAGCGATGCCATTTCGGGTCACGCCGATCGCAACATGATGTTCGGTATCCGAAAGCGCGAAGCCGGTAGCGAAATCAAATGGATCGAAGGTCCTTCGTCTGGCTACATGTTCCACCCCAGCAACGCGTATGAAGAAGATGGAAAAATCTTCATGGACGCCTGCACGTATGAGGACCCGCAGGCTTTGATCAACAGCCTCGACATCATCCGCAGTGGCGGCGACCCGCGCGGCTTCATCGCACATCCGTACCTCTACGAATTCGACCTTGCGTCGGACACTTGCAAGGAATCGAAGTTGTCAGACATTTCGGCCGAGTTCCCGCGCATCGACGACCGCCTGATCGGTTACAAAAACCGGTGGGGCTACGCTGGCACCGCCGAGCCTAGCGACGATGCGGCCGGGCTCTTTCGCCGGATTACCAAGTATGACCGCACCGGGGGACCGTCGGTCAATCGTGAAGTCGTCGAAGGACAGTGGGTTGGTGAACCCGTCTTTGTGCCCCGCACTCCGGACGCCGAAGAAGACGACGGGTTCATCTTGAACCTGGTCCACGACACCAACAAGGACGAGACTGCAATCGACGTGCTCGATGCCCGCGCGATCGACAGCGCCCCGCTCGCCCGCCTATGGCTGGAAGAACGGATCCCGCTCGGCTTCCATGGGAACTGGCTCCAGGCCTAACGCAAAACGCGAACAGGCCACGCGCACGGGGACCTTGCAATGGGTCCACGAATCAGCGAAAACTCGAAACCCGGTGTCGCGCGTCTGCGCTGCATCGGGTTTTGATTTCCGACCCGCACAATTCCCATGCCCCCAACCGCACGATGACAAGGAACCCGCCATGAGCAACGACGCAGTCTTGATTGACGAACCCATCCCCGGCGTGAGGCGCATCACGCTCAATCGTCCGGAAAAACGAAACGCGCTCAATCACGACATGCGCGGCGGCATCCTGGACGGACTCGAAGAAGCAGATCAAGATCCATCGGTACGCGTGATGATCGTGCGCGGAGCGGGCAAGTGCTTTTCTTCGGGCTACGACCTTGGCGATGGCAACGATGGCCAAGATCATCCGTGGTACACCCCGCCTGGTGACGGACACTGGCCACGCCACGTGACGCAAGGTTGGATGCGAATTTGGGAATTTGGCAAGCCCGTGATCGCCCAGGTGCACGGCTATTGCTTGGCGGGCGGCAGCGAACTCGCCACCTGCTGTGATCTTGTCTACATGTCCGATGATGCAGAAATGGGTTATCCCGCCGTTCGTTTTGGTGTCCCGGACAATCACTTCCACGCTTGGTTCGTCGGCATGCGCAAAGCCATGGAAATGATGATCACCGGCGACTCGCTGAGTGCCGAAGAATGCGTCCAACTCGGTTGGGCGAACGGGAGTGTTCCCGCCGACGAACTCGAGGCCAAGGTCCTCGACGTCGCCCGGCGGGTGATGAGCGTCCCCGCTGACCTCGTGCAACTCAACAAGCGCGTGGTACATCGTCAAATGGAAATCATGGGACTTCACACGGGGATACGAGCCGGGTCAGAGTTATGCGCCCTCGGCACCCACCAACAAAGCATGCACGAGTTCATGGCGCGCACAAAAGACCAGGGGCTCAAGGCTGCCCTCCAGGACCGCGACCAACCGTTTGGCGACTACCGGACCAAGGACGATCAATGATCGCAGACTGGGGCGAACAGGAGCGACGCTTGAGCGAGCATGTCAGCGTGCTCGTTGGAACAGACACCGGCAAGTATCCCTCTGGCAATTCGCTCTTGGTGCGCGGGACGCGTGAGGCGATTGTGATCGATCCCTCCGTGGATGTCGTTGCGAAAGGCGGCGCCCCGATCGCAATCGACGCCGTCATCAACAGCCACGCCCACGAAGACCACATCCCGGGCAACGGCTTATTCAGCGACGCCCGGGTGCACGTCCATGACGCGGACCTGCCCGGTGTGCAAACCCTCGACGGTTTGATGGATATCTACGGGTTCGAGGGTGAAGCGCGCGACGGGTTCAAAAAGGTGGTCGTTGAAGAATTCAACTTCGCACCCCGCCCCGATGCCCATGGGTTCTCGGACGGCGCGGTCTTCGACCTCGGCGAAACAAAAATCGAAGCCGTCCACTTGCCCGGACATACACGCGGTCACAGTGGCTTTCGCATCTCAGAAGGCGTGTTTTTTCTTTCCGACATCGACCTCACCGGCTTCGGGCCCTACTACGGAGATGTGTGGAGCGACCTCGAAGATTTCGAAGAGAGTCTGCGTAAAGTCCGTGACGAAGACGCCGACTTCTACGTGACCTTCCACCACAAAGGTGTGATCGAGGGTCGCAAAAGCTTCCTCGAGTTACTCGATACATTCGGTGCAGTGATCACTCGGCGGCACGATGCGATGCTCGACTTCCTTGCTGAACCACAGAGCATCGAAGACATGGTCGAACGTCGCTTTATCTACCGGCCGCATGTGAAGTCCGTCTTTGCCGACCAGGTCGAACACCGAAGCGCATTCTTGCACTTGCAGCGGATGCAGACCCGGGGCGAAGTCAAAGAAGTCGAAACCGGTCGATTCCAGCGCGTCTGATATCGCGCGGCGTTTCACGACACAGTTCGAGCCGATGCTTCGAGCAACCCGCTCAAGTACACAACGCAAGCTGACGGCTATGCGCGAGAAGCGTGCCATCTGCCGTCCACAGCTCTCCGTCTTCTTCCAGATAGCCGCCGCTGGCGTGCCGGGTTGTAAAGCGAGTCAGAATCCAGTCGCCGGGGTTCCAGGTCGCCTTGGCGAGCATCGCTCGGATGTGGACCGTCAAGTCGACAGTCGGGACCGCCATCGGGACCGACGTCGTCGCGAAAATCGGTGGCGGTAATGCATCCGCCATCGCGACGATCATCGCCCCGTCGAGGGGCCGATGGGTCGCTGGACGGATCCACCAAGTCATGTCCATCGGACCTTCGCCACCAAACGAGATATTGCTCGCATTGCGAATGTCCCACTCTTTATGGATCGCGAGCGAGGGCCCTTTGCGAACCAGGCCGATTTTGTCGCACTCATCGAGCGGAGCCGCTTTCGGCAATGACCACGTCGTAAGTTCAATGCCCTCTCGCTCACCGCCCCAGGCACCGGTGGCAAGCAGGATCGGCTTCGCGTTTTGGGTCATCTTCAAGCGCAAGTAAGCAACCGAACGGCCGAGCTGCTCTACGACGACCTCAATGTTCGCGGGGCCCTGCTTCGGCGGACGCAGGTAGTGGACCGTGAGACTGCGCAGCTGCCTCGACGGATCATCGAGATGGGCACCCCCCGCCTGGGTGAGGAGTGCAGCGAGGTAGCCACCGTTGGGCCCAGCCACGATCCAATGATTCGGACTGATGTCGCAAGTGTATTGCCCCGGGCTGATGCAGGTGACCGCTGTGTCTTCGTCGAATGGCATTTCTTTCCCTTGAACTTGCATCACATGGGGCGCGTTTGGCGGGCAGAGTCATAGCCATATCGCGTACGAAGCGCGAGCAGCAGCGCACCGGCATCTTCGCGTTCCGGAAGAACGGCGGGTCAATGCCCAAGCAACGGTCTAAAAGAGCGCCTCGCACCCCGTGCCCGCCAAGATCTTGTCGAGGTCTGCACGGTCGTCGCTGCTCAGCGCCTCGCGTTCATCCCGCAACCAGCCAAGGCACTTCGCTTGATAAGGGAACGTTGGCTGTACCCATTTTTCTCCATCAACGATGCAGTCGACTTGTTTGGAGCCACTCGCATGCGCTGCCGCGTTGCCAAGCAAGAAAGGCACGTGCACCCGGCCCACCTCGGTGAGCAAGGCGCGCAACGTGTCGGGCACAGTGTCCCGGGTGATCCAGTCGTCATCGGTGACCGGGAGGCCGCTCAAGTCTTCCGTGTCTTCCGTCCAACCGTAAACTCGCGGCGCATTGGCGACCGTAATAGCAGAAGGCGTAGGGTCGAAAAGAGCAAGCTGCGTCAGCTGACCGTAACAACCGTAGTCCCCGGTCCCGGGTCTATTGCCGAGTAAGAAGGGCATGGTCTGCAGATGTGCGTCGAACAAACTCAAGAAACGCACGTAACTAGCTTCGATAATTGGCGCGGTTGTTTCGTTCGAGCCAACCACGTAGATCCGTGAAACCTGTAGCTCGCCGATGCGCTTTGAAAATGGCGCGACCTGTTCGTCGGTCACGTCGACCTTCGAGTAAAACGGCAAGATCGAAGCCGCTTTGTCGATGTCGCTTTGATGAGCCCAGCGAAAGTGGAACATGCACTTGGTCAACCATTCATCGCCGTAGTCTTCGAGCAAGAAGTCGATAAAGCGAATCACCGGGTCGGTGGGCAAAACCGATCGCCCAGAATATTCGCGTTCGAAGCGACGAATAAGCGGAGTCGAATCTGTGACGGCAACAGTCTCACCATTTTCGTTCGGCAGATAAAAGGTTGGAAGCAAACCAACCTTGGGCTTTGGCAGAGAAGCAAACTCTGCAGAGCTCTGGCGAATGATGCGGTACGGGATCCCGCGAAAGCGAAGCAGTGCGCGCATCTTTCTCGTATAGGGCGAACCGGCCACGCCCATGATCCGGAGAGGTTCGGTGATTTCGCTGGCGGGGATGGGCATTTGAATTCCTCTGTTGCGGGGAGACGCCATGTCGCGATGAATTGGCATTCACAATGCCACAAGCTAAGCCCCATGAAAAGCGGTCCACCGCGATCGCGCGAAACGCGCACGGCGGCCAGGTAGACGTCGTTCCGTGATATTCTTCTGCCAGAAGACTAGACACAGCGTTTGGTCATTGCGTAAAGAGCGAACCACCCAATGCCGCCCACCTCCAGACCGACGCGCGCCGTATGGGACACCGTCGCCGCCCCTCATCGCTTGAACCTTGGCCTGCATGCGATGGAAGCGAGCGAGCCGTGGCTCGTTATCGACGATGACTACATCCAAGACCTCGCCGAGAAACATCGCTTGCTCCGAGACGAGCGGGGCCAGGTCTTCGTCGAACTCGAGAGCTCACGCGCGGCCCAAGCCGAAGCGCGCAAGAGAGTCATTGAAACTCTGCTCACCCACTACGCCAATGAATTCGAACTCAATGGCAGCCAGTTCTGCATTCGCGCCACGGGCGAGGAATTCGATTTAACCGAGCCGCACACGCCGCCCCTTGAAGTCGCGGCGCGCTGCACCCAAGAAGACCTCGTCGTGATGGAGGAACGTCCGGAAGGCTGGTGTCTGACCGCAGCCTCGGTTTGCTTCCCCACCCGCTGGGACCTGCCAACGCAACTCGGCCTTCCCATGACCGCGATTCACGAGCGCGTGCCCGGATACCAGGAACAACTCAATGCATCATCCAACCAATTTTTCGACGGCATGAAGCCCGGGCTCGTGTTCAAGCGCGGCAACTGGTCCCTGATGGACGACCCCGCACTCTTTCAACCCAGTGGCAAAATGCAGACGCGTGAGCGTTCAGATCTCGACGCATCCAACGCGGGTGAAAAAGTATGGCTCCGCGTTGAACACCAGACCCTGCAACGGTTGCCCGAGACTGGGGCGATCCTGTTTGGCATTCGGATCCACCGAACGCGCCTCGACGCCGTCGCCGAGACGCCAGATGCTGCGCGCACCTTACTCGCGGCGATCGACACCATGCACGCCGACATGCAGCTTTACAAATCGTTGGCCCTGGTTCGCGGTGCCGCAACGGCCTACTTGCGAGACGCCCTCGTCTAGGGGCCTAGACGTCAATGCCGAAGTTGTCTCGGAACCGCTGACTATATTCTTCGTCGCTCATCTCGCCCGAAAGCGTGACGCATTCCTCGTCGGTCATGTTCTTTCGGCCATTCGCAAGCCCGACCGCGTCCGGCCCGACCGGCCAGCGAAGCTTGTAGGATTCGCAAGTGATGGCTTCCCAGATGGTATCGGCGACCGTTTCGGCTGTGGTGCCCAGCTTGAAGCCAGCAGAGAACATCTTCCCGTTTCGACGCATGAGCGTGAAATAGGGAGACGCTTTATCGAAGCGCGTCGTCTCCTTCGCGTTCTCGAAGATCTTGGTCAACACAACACCTGGCTCAATGTTGACGACCCGAACGCCAAAGGGTTCGAGTTCTCCGGCGAGCGCTTCGCCGAGACATTCAACCGCCCACTTTGACGCCGAATACGCCACTTGGTTGGGTACCGCGTACAACCCCGCCACAGAAGTGATGTTGACGATGGCGCCGGTCTTCCGCTCTCGCATCGAGGGGACGACCGCGTTCGTGCAACGCACCACGCCAAAATAGTTGGTCTCGAACATCGACTGATGATCTTCGAGGGGCGTGATCTCAAAGGGGCTTGCGCCACCGATCCCGGCGTTGTTTACCAGCACGTCAACGGGTCCCGACTCGACGACCTTGGCGAAGGCCTCTTCTACGGAGCCGTCACTGTTGACGTCGAGCTCGATGATTTCGACCTTTAGGGCTTCCGAGTCGACCACTTCGCGAAGCGCATCGGCTTTGGCGGGGTTGCGCATCCCGGCGAAGACTCTGTGTCCGCTCCGCGCGAGTCGCAATGTGGTGGCGAGACCGATCCCGCTACTCGTACCCGTAACAACTGCAATTCCCATCGTGCCCCCACCTTGTAAATGTTAAAGCATTGCGATTCACACAATGCCTAGAAGCCAGCATCTGACACGCACGAGCGTTTTGCAAGCGACTGCCAAGATGAAAGTAAGCCTGCGTCCTGGAGCCCGACCGACGCGACTTCCGTTGTGATCACACCCAAAGCGCAATTGGCGCCTATCGAGCGTCGCACCAGGCTTCACCTTACTTGACGTGTGGCGTTTTCCGCTTGGACTCGAGGATTCTGTCTCCCTCGACACCGATCGCTACTTTCCGGATGACTTCCGGAAGCTGAGCACCAATCCGATCCTATAAAAGTCAACCACCACGAAGTCAATCAGGCAGTGGAAGTGCTGCAGCGCTCGGTACCGCAATGTTCATTACGCACCCGCGGCCTGACGCGCACCCATGTGTAGGCCCAAAACGGTCGACGGATAAACGATCAACCCGGCGAGCACACCGCACCAAAGTCCCTTGAAAATCGCGTATTCGTTCAGAGTCATTTCACTCGTGACGAAACCCACCGCGACCAGAAGAAACGCGCTTGCTATGGCACCCGTAACACCGAACACGCCCGAACTCAGCCATCGGTTTTTTCCGGCGAGGTTTTGCATCTTCTCGGTCAAGACCGCCGCCGCCATGTCGCCCCGACTCGCTTTACGGCGATGAACTTCCATCCCGATCGAAGCGACTGCGGCTGACAAGATAAAACCAGTCGCGATCAAGTCTGGCCCGAACGACGCCTCGCCCCACATCGCAAGCGTCGCATGTGCGCCCATCAGCCAAAGCGTGATCCCACCGTTGATCGCGAAGTTAAAGATGAAGTTGGTGATGATGCCTTTACGTACTTCGGTGATCAGCTCAACATCGCTCATGGGCTGCTTCCTTTGCTCTGCTGGAATCCAGCGCGACGATGATGGCCGGGGCTCCGAAGATAAGACCGAACTTTACCGCATTGGATCGACCAAGTTGGGTGTCACAATCCGGCAAGCGCCCTAGACTTCAAGTTTCGTTGCAGAAGCAATGGAAGACCGGCAACACAACGCCACGGAACGTTCGAGCCATTGACGAGGGAGCGAGACGAAGCTTTGGAACTTCATTACGCCACGCTGTGGGAAGCACTAAGCGACGAAATCGGAGATCGCGACGCGATCGTTCATGGCAGCCAACGACGCACTTGGAGCGAATATGAAACGCGCGCGGCTCGTCTGGCGTCTGCGTTTCTCGACGCGGGACTCGGCGCCGACTCCAAGATCGGAATGTACCTCTACAACGGCAACGAATACCTCGAGACCCAGTTCGCGGGGATGAAGATTCGCGGCGTCCCGATCAACGTCAACTACCGCTATCTCGACGACGAACTCTTGTACTTGCTAGACAATTCTGACGCCGAGGCTCTGGTCTTTCATACCAGCCTCGGTGATCGCGTTGCCCGGGTGATGGAGCGTGCGAATAAGGTTCGCCTCTGGATCGAAGTCGACGACGGTGGAGAATCGATTCCCGGTGCGGTGCAGTACGAATCACTGATCGAAGGACAGGACCCCGCGAAGCGCATCACCCGATCCCCGAACGACCTCTACATGCTTTACACGGGTGGCACGACCGGCATGCCCAAGGGTGTGATGTACGACATCGGCGGCATGTTGCAGGGCTTGCTCACCGCGGCGTTTCCGCCGATGGGGCTCGCCGTTCCCGAAATAGACGACATCCCCAAGGTTTCCCGAAAGCTCCACGACGACGGCTTGGCTCCGGTATCGATACCCGCCTGTCCTTTGATGCACGGGACGGGGATGTGGCTCGGTGCGTTCGTGCCTCACCTCGCTGGCGCAACGGTGGTCACGTTGCCGCATCGCTCCTTTGATGCCCATGAACTCTGGCAGACGGTTGAACGAGAAAAGTCGACCCACATCGTGATCGTGGGGGACGCATTTGCGAAGCCGATGATCCGCGCCCTCGAAGAGGCCAAGGCCGACGGCCGCGCCTACGATCCGACGAGCGTGCGCATGATCTTGTCTTCCGGCGTCATGTGGACCTCGGAAGTGAAACAGCAGCTGCTCGAATGGCACGAGTTTGTCTTGATCGATGCGATGGGCTCAACCGAGGGCAGCATGGGGACCCAGATCACTGTGCGAGGCACCTCTCCAGAAACCGCGAAATTCACAATGAACCCCACGACCAAGGTCTTCACCGAAGACGGGCGCGAAGTGGTGCCCGGCAGCGGCGAGACCGGCATGGTCGCCGCCGGAGGCAGCGTACCGCGGGGCTATTTCAAGGACGAAGCGAAATCCGAAGCCACATTCAAAACCATCGACGGCGTTCGTTATTCGTTCCCGGGCGACTGGGCGCTGGTCGAAGCGGACGGCAGCCTTACGCTGCTCGGCCGCGGATCGAACTGCATCAACACCGCCGGCGAAAAAGTGTATCCGGAAGAAGTCGAAGAGGCGGTAAAGCGTCATCCTGCCGTCCTCGACTGTTTGGTCGTCGGCATCGACGACGAAAAGTTTGGACAGCGCGTGACTGGCGTGGCGTCGCTGGTCACCGGCAAGAGTGTGACTGGTGAAGAGGTCCGCGAATTCTTGCGCGACAAGATCGCCGCCTACAAGATGCCGAAGCAACTCTTTGTCGCGGAGACCGTAAAGCGGGCCCCGAACGGCAAAGCCGATTACAAGTGGGCGCGGGAAACGATCGAAGAGGCGCTCGGCTAGGCGCGCTTAGGTAGGCGCTACCGGCCCGACTAACCGCCTACGGGCCTCAGAGCCTAAGGGCGACGGCCCTGCTCACCCCGCATCAACTTGCCGGGCAACGCTCCTGTGGCTTCGCCGTTTTCGAAGATCACCTGCCCCGACGCGATCGTCGTCTTATATCCAGAAGCCCCTTGAACCAGTCGTCGTCCATTCGCGGGAAAGTCGTATCTGACTTCGGGTGCGGTCAACGTGAGGTTGTCGAAGTCAATCACGTTGACGTCGGCCTTCATGCCGGGGGCCAGAACGCCGCGATCGTGGAGGCCGTACTGCTTGGCGGTTTCATAGGTTTGGCTGCGAACCGCAAATTCGAGCGGGATGCGCTCGCCGCGAGATCGGTCCCGCACCCAATGCATCAGCATGTAGGTCGGTGTCGAGGCGTCGCAGATCGCGCCGCAATGCGCTCCGCCGTCGGCAAGCGACAACCCCGTCGACGGGTTCATCATGGTCTCGCGAATCGCGTCGAAGCTACCCGTCGCGTACCCGAACAGCGGGAAGTAGAGAAGCCCGCGCCCGTTGAGGTCCATCAAGGCGTCATAGATCAGCTCGGCTTCGGTCTTCCCTGTTGCGCTCGCGCGTCCGGCGATCGACTCGCTCGGGTCAGGCTCGTATTCGTGACCGTTCCCCATCGCGAACATCTTGAAGGTACTCGCCACCAAAAACTGAACCATCGCCGGTGGGATCGGAGCGTCCTTCGGCAAGCCGTCGGTGCGAACCGTGCCATCGCCGATGAGCACCGCCTTCACTTCGGGCTTACGAAGCTCACGCAGCCGTTCCTCGATCGGGAGGCGCGACAACTTCACATACACCGGGTGTCCGAGGAAGGGATGGATCGTGGTCTCCCAGCCCATCATCACGCTCACGGGTCGACCCGAAAACTGTCCGCGCAAATTGTGGATGCCTTCTGCGCGGCATTCGTCCAAGAGGCGAAGGTCTTCCTTGTAGAGGTCCGGGTTTTCGTCGATCTGCTGCAAGTTGAAGGTCACCATGCGACCGGTCGTCTTTGCAAGCTCCTTCATCCACGGAAATTCTTTCGGAACATCGCGGTGGGTCAGACTCATTTGAATGACACCGGTGCCGAGGTCGCCCAACGCCTGACCGATCCCAAAGAGTTCTTCGCGTCCCGCGAACGTACCTGGGACCGGCACGCCCTTGAGTGTGTTGTGCATCTCGGTGCGTGACGTAGAAAATCCGAGGGCACCCGCGCTAATCGCCTCTCTCACGATCTGCGACATTCTTGTGATGTCATCCGCCGTGGCTTCTTCGTTGTCGATCCCGCGCTGTCCCATCACATAAGCGCGCAAAGCACAGTGGGGAACCTGAACACCGTAGTCGATCACGTGGGGACGTCGTTCAAGCGCGTCCATGAATTCGGGGAACGTTTCCCATTCCCACTCGATGCCTTCGTGCATTGCAGCACCGGGAATGTCTTCGACAGCTTCCATGAGTTCGATCAACTCATTGCGAAGCCCTTCGAGGACCGGCGCAAAGCCAACGCCACAATTCCCCATCACGACGCTCGTAACCCCGTGCTGAGTTGAAGGAGACAGGTAGGGATCCCATGTCGCCTGGGCGTCATAGTGGGTATGGATATCGACGAAGCCCGGCGTGACGATATGCCCTTCGGCATCGATTTCGCGATGCGCCGCACCAACCTCGGGGCCAATTTCGGCGATCACGCCGTCGCGGATCGCAATGTCGACCCGCTGCGGCGCGCTCCCAGTTCCGTCGACGACCGAACCGTTCTTGATGACGAGATCGTGCTTGTCCATAAATGAGGTCTCCTGCTCGAACGAGATCTGCGGCGAATCACGCGTCTCTTCCAGCGGGGTTCAGTATGCCGCGTATGTCCCGCGAAGCGAACCCATTCGAGTGGCCCGAAACGCAGCAGATTCGCTCACAATTCGTCCTTCATCCAATCCACAAAGGCCCAAATCCGAGGCCGGCACGACAAGCTTTCGCAGCAGCTCCAGCGTTGTTGCACGCCAACGGGCCACCAACGGGAACATGAAGCAGCCACCCAATCGATGGCGATTCACTCGGAGCAGACTACGACCGCCAGGGTCGAGTCGATGCATCGGTATTCGAGTCACTTCGCGTTGACCTCGAAGCCGACTACTACATCTGTGGGCCAGTGCGCTTCATGTACGACATCGCGCTCACACTCGAACAACGCGGAGTATCCTCTTCCGCGATACACACGGAGAGTTTCGGCCCGGTTGCCTAGAGGCCTACGCCTTCGATTCCGCACGTTGAGCGCGGGGCGCGCCGTCCGACCTGGCGCCCGCGCGCTTTGGCTTAGCGCCCTTCTTGAAGCCGCTCTTCTTCTTCGGGCCACTCTTCGCACCCTTCTTCCTGTAGCCCTTCTTCTTGAAGTTGCCGGGCTTGTCGTCGTCGCTACTGCTGCTCTTCGAGTAAGACTTGCGTCCCTTGTAGGGCCCCTTGGGCTTTGGGCGCGATGAGCGGTCGTCCGCATCACGGTCGTATTTCGGGAGCTTGGACTTGACCTTCATTTCGAGGGACTGGTCACCCTGGGCGAGACGAATGGCTGCGGCGGCTAAAGTTGGCAAGTCAAACCGGTCGTCTTCGAGCATCTCGAGTACGACCTTGTTGTACGGATCGAGGTTCTTGTCTTCGATGCTCTTGTAGAGCCGTTCTTTCAAGACGCGCACGCGCTTTTCGATAACTTTGCCGTAGCTCGGCAGTTCGAGCGACGGGATCGGCGAGTTGGTGAATCGCTGAATTTTCTTGAGCATCCAGCGCTCTTTGTTCGTTACAAAGAGAATCGCGATTCCATCATTTCCCGCTCGACCGGTTCGTCCGATGCGGTGCACATACGACTCGACGTCCATCGGGATGTCGAAGTTGAAGACATGGCTGATCCGATCGATGTCGAGGCCCCGCGCTGCAACATCCGTCGCAACGATGAGATCGATCTTGCCAGCTTTCAAACGTCGCACGGCTTGCTCGCGGGCGCTCTGGCTCATGTCGCCGTTCAACGCTTCGATCGAAAAACCGCGACCACTGAGTTGCGTGGCGAGATCGGTGCAGCCCGCCTTGGTGCGAACAAAAATGATGCCCGCTTGAATCGTTTCGGTTTCAAGGATACGAGTCAGTGCGTCGAGTTTGTGGAGTCCCTTCACCAACCAATAGGACTGAGCAATATTGGGAAGCGTGAGTTCCTTGCGAGCCACGGAGATCCGCGCCGGGTTGTTGGTGTAGCGATCGGAAATCAGTTCGATCTCTCGCGGCATCGTCGCAGAGAAGAGCGCAAGCTGTCGGCTGTCGGGCGTGTGGCTCAAGATCCATTCGACGTCATCGATGAATCCCATGCGGAGCATTTCGTCTGCTTCGTCGAGAACCAGCAAGTCGAGTTCGCCGAGTTTGATCGTGCCACGGCGCATCAGGTCCATGACGCGCCCGGGCGTCCCGACAATGATCTGCGCACCGGCTTTTACTTCTTTGATCTGCGGCATGATGGCTTGGCCGCCATACACGGCTGCGATTCGAACTCTGCCGAGCTTTGCAGAGTAGGTCTTGACGGCCTCCGCGACTTGCAGTGCGAGTTCACGCGTCGGCGCCAAAATCAGCGCTTGGACGGCACGTTTATTGGGATTGATGCGATGAAGCATCGGCAGAGCAAACGCTGCAGTCTTGCCTGTGCCGGTTTGCGCTTGGCCGATGAGGTCGCGGCCTTCGATTAACGGCGGAATGGTCTCGACCTGAATCGGAGTCGGCGTCTTGTAGTTGAGTTCAACAAGCTTCGAGAGAAGACGCGGATCGAGCCCAAGCTTTTCAAAGCCATTTGGCTCATTCGGCGGAATCGGCGTAGACGAAGTCGGTGCAACTTTGGTTGCAGAGGTAGCGCTGTCGATTTTATCGGACACGAAGGAATCTCATTTTTGGGCAGTGCTCAGTCAATGCTGAGGCCAATCGCGCGAAGCGGCGTCGGCGGGGTTTCATTCTATGCTCGGGTTCAGTTCGTGACGACCGATGTTGACGTCACATCAAGAATGAAACAGAAACGGAGGGACCTTCGCGGGACACATGGGCCGGAGAAGGCGCACCGGAGCATACCCGATATCGATTGATGAGCTAGCGGCGCGGGGACTGCGCATCGCTTGCCGAAAAACGGACCTAAAACCGGTCCCAGAGGATCCCTACGGTGCCAACAGGCTAGGGGGAATACACCCTTTCGACCCGCCGACTCGAAGCGAGGGAGGCTTCAGCCGCCAAGTCGTCGAAAGACGTCCTCGGGTGTGTCGCTGGATCCTGTCTCACCGACAAATCCAGAAGCGCGATCGGCTAGCGCGTCGCAGGCCACAAGCGAGTCATCGAACCCGCGCACCAGCAGTTCGCGCGGATGAATTTTTCGCAGTGCAGCCTCGAGCTGTTGCACCGTCGGACACGCCGGTTCAACGCCTGCTTCTTTGCGCGCGAGTCGCAACCTATCGCGCGCCTCGATGCGAAACAAAGACGTCTTCTCTTCAAGCGCTTCAGACAGTGCGTCAAATGCAGATGCGAACATCGAGGCGCACGCAGATAACACCCTAGGTGTGTGCAATTGAGGGCATGACATGGAATACGACTCGCAAATCAACCGTTTAAGATCGGGCGGGGCACGGCGGGCGATGACGAACCGTGGGCGCGGACTAGACTCCAACTTCGAATCAAGTTGCATCGTTACGACGGCACAAGAGGAGTTCGAGACCATGTCCGAAGCACGTTCCAAACCCGTCGAGACGGGTACCGACGAGTTACTCGCCGAGATCGAATCGAATGTGGCCATCGTGACGCTCAATCGCCCGCATGCGCGCAACGCACTGTCCGACACACTGAGCCCCGCGCTTCGTCGACTCCTGCCTCGCTTGGCCGCAGATGCTGACGTTCGCGCACTGATGATCACCGGGGCAGGCAACGCGTTCTGCGCCGGCGGCGATATAAAGGGCATGGGGCCCAGCCAAAGCTCCGGCGCGAAGGCGGCACCTCGAACCAAAGAAGAAGTTGTCGCCGACCTCACCCAACGCCAAATCGCGATGACCGGGGCGCTCTACGCATTCCCCAAACCCACGCTTGCCGCGTTGCCGGGGCCTGCCGCCGGCGCGGGGTTGTCGATCGCCCTCGCTTGCGACCTGCGAATCGCCGCCGAGTCTGCCTTTGTCACAACGGGTTTTGGCAACATTGGTCTGTCCGGCGACTACGGCGCGAGTTTCTTTTTGACACAGCTTATTGGAACCGCGCGCGCAAGAGAGCTCTTCTTTAGTTCCGAGCGAGTGAGTGCGCAACGGTGCGAGCAACTCGGCATCGTCAATCGCGTGGTCGCAGACGACGTGCTCCGCCGCGCTGCACTCGCCTGGGCGCGTGAACTTGCCGCGGGGCCGACTGTTGCGTTCGGCTTCATGAAACAAAACCTCGACCGCGCAATGCGAACCGATCTCGAAACGTGCCTCGCACAGGAAGCGTTCGGCTTGGTCGAATGCGCGGGCACTGCGGACCACAAAGAAGCAGTTCGGTCGTTCGTGGAAAAACGAAAGCCTACCTTCAACGGCAATTAGACATCGCTTCAGTACGCGGCGCACTCGAAAAGGATCCACTGAAATGAGTCGATCGCTCCGCTACGCCATTGTGGGCGCAGGCATGATGGGTCACGAGCACATCCGAAACCTCGAACTCGTCGAGGGAGCCGAGGTGGTTGCGATCGCCGACCCACACAGTGAATCGCGGTGGTGGTCGCAACAGGTTTCGAAGCACGAGCTTGCGGAGTTCACCGATGTCGAAAGCCTGCTCGCCGGGGCGTCTATCGACGCGGTCATCGTGGCCAGCCCAAACCACACGCACCGGGAAGTTCTAACGCCCCTGTTTGACACAGACCTAGCGATCTTCTGCGAAAAGCCTCTGTGTACGACGCTTGAAGACGCGCGCTGGGTTGCGGATCGAGCAGCCAATCATCGCGGTCTCTTTTGGGTCGGAATGGAATACCGCTACATGGCGCCGGTTGCACGCCTCATCGATGAAGTGCACGGCGGTGCAATCGGCACCCTGCGCATGCTCGCGATTCGCGAACATCGGTATCCCTTCCTGCCCAAAGTAAACAACTGGAATCGATTCTCTCGAAACAGCGGCGGCACCTTCGTTGAAAAATGCTGTCACTTCTTCGACTTGATGAGACTCGTGACCCGCGATGAACCCGCCCTCGTCTATGCGTCGGCAGCACAAGATCTAAACCACCTCGACGAAACCTACGCCGGGGAAACGCCTGACATCCTCGACAACGGCTTTGTCACCATAGACTTCGAACGCGGCTCGCGCGCGCTGCTCGATCTGTGCATGTTCGCTGAAGCTTCAGAGAACGAACAAGAGATCGTAGCCACCGGTGATCTAGGCAAAATTGAAGCATCGGTTCCCGATGGACGCGTTGTCGTGGGAACCCGGTCGCCGAGAAAACTCGAAAGCGAAGTCCTCGCAATCGATCCAACGGTGCTTGCTGCCGGTGCGCACTTCGGTTCCACTTTTGTGGAACACCGGGAGTTCATTCGAGCCGTTGAACAAGACTTGCCAGCAAGTGTCACCGCAGAAGACGGGCTGCGGGCGGTTGCGATAGGGGTGGCGGCGGAACGGTCGGCGGTGGCGCGTGAGCCGATTGCGATGGGTTCGCTTCTTTAGAGAGGACACCCTCGCCGAGCAGAGCCGTTACTCCCCGTTCGACGAAGAGCTGATCATCCGAGATTTCTTTCAGGATCGGAAAGGTGGCTTCTTTGTTGACGTCGGGTGCGCTTGGCCAGGTAAGGCGAACAACACCTACTGGATCGCGAAGGCATCAAGAAGATCGATCTCTTGGCGCCCCACCCTCCTAGCCGGCAGCGGGTACCGAGCAAACTTCTCGACTCAGCAATTCGATGTCGTCAGCCTTCGGTTTGCCAGCTCTCGACGTAGAAAAATAATCGTTGAAGAACCGGGGCGACGTAAATTCAAAGCTGCCCGGCTCCGCCGATTGTCGATCGAAACCAACTCGCGTCAGGCGGTCAAATTGGGCCGGAGCCTGTAAGGGTGGCGCTGCCGTCGACGTCGCAACCCGGAGTCCATCGACGTACATGTCGATCTGCCCAGTTTCGTTTTGGGGATACCGACGCGACCTGGCAAAGTAACTGGTGACTACGATCGCGGAGCATTTCTCTGCGATTAACACAGGGCCGTTCAGCCGTTCTCCGAGCATGTCGAGCTGGAGCGCTCCTCGGGCCGTCAAGGCGAGCCGCCAATACGGTGGATCGTCTACCACCACTCCGGAGCGGATACCGTCTTTGCCTCGCACAACCGGCGTAACGCCGATCGCAAACGAAAACCCCGCATATCCTGGCGTTCGCTGCACAGCGTGCCCCTCGACCAACGTTGCTCCGCTTTCATTCACGCGTGTCACATCCACTGGAACCTCGTGCCCCGATGCATGCCACGCTTCGTACTCGTTCTGCAGTCTCGACATGACGTCTGGGTGGGCTTCGCTCACGTTGCGGTTTGCAGTGTTTCGATCCTGTACGTCGAACAGTCGATTCACACCGTCTCGACTGACCAGTCGAAACCGACCGTCGCGATCGAGCACCGAATATGCGTTTGAGTCCCCCGTGATCGATTCCCAAAACAGGGTGCGCGCCGGAAATGGACCGCCCTTCTGAACTGCGGACCAAATATTCTTGCCCGCGATCGCATTCTCAGTCGGAGGCGCGCCGCTCACCGCTGCGAGCGTGGGCAAAAGATCGAGATAGCTCACGACCTCGTCTACAAGCCTGCCCCCTTCCAACTGACCAGGCCAGCGCCAGATCATCGGCGTGCGCACGCCCCCTTCTAGAAACTGCCCTTTGTGTCCGACATATGGATGATTGTTGTCGAGGTAAGTGTTTGTGCCTCCGTTGTCGCTCAAAAAAACGATCAACGTGTCATCGGCGATTCCCCGTTCGCGCAAATGATCAACCACGCGACCAATCGACTGATCTAATTGCTCGACGGTCGCGTAGTACTTTCCTTCACCGGTGTCCGGATATTTTTCGGCGAATCGCGGCGCCGGCTGCAAAGGACCATGAGGCGCGTAGTACCAGAGGTTGATGAACCACGGCTCGTCCGCCGCGCTGAGTTCGTCGATCACTTCGAGGGTCTTGTCGGTGACGAGATCAGTCAGATGGCCGGGCACTTTCGAAGGCTTTGTATCGGAGGACTGCAGCCATGGATCGCGATAGGTCGGCCACTTCTTCTTGCCGCCAAGATCCCACTGGGTCAGGTACCCGTACCAGTCGTCGAAGCCAGCTTCCGTGGGCGAGAGCCCCGCGGTCGCATTGCCCACGTGCCATTTGCCAATGTGATAGGTGGAGTAACCCGCGCGCGAAAGAACCTTCGGCATCGTCTCGACGTCGGAAGAAATCCCCTGCCGCAGCGGCCGAAACCCCAAGTGCGCAGGGTCGATACCGGTAAGCAGCCCCGCCCGAGTGGTTGAGCAAACTGCGTCGGTGTAGTGCCGCGTAAATCGGACCCCCGATGCAGCAAGCGCAGTGAGGTTCGGGGTGACGAACTTGTCGTTGCTGAGACCGAGGTCGTTGTAACCGAGATCGTCGGCCAGAATCAGCAAAATATTTGGACGCACTGATCTCGACTCGCACTGGATCAAAGCAAGCCCCGACGTGAGACATAGAAGCAGGCAAGCGACTCTTCGAATCGCGAGCCTCCTTGGCTGGACCGTCTTGGGCCAAAGCGTTTTTGACAGGAGCGTCTTGGACGAGCGCGTCTGGGACAAAAATGTCTGGGGCGAGGATGTCGATTTCATTTCGACGTTTTTCCGCGAAGCCTCTTCGTTACAGCGAGTGACCCATCATACGGAGCCTCGGAGCAAGAGGCTACCTCGGACCGCTTGGTGACTGCGTGCGAAATCGCGCCGTCAGAAAACACAAACGAAGGCTTGCGTACTCGAATCACAGCTTCGATGCTCTCCGCTTGGCGCGCGGTTTCCTCGCAATTCAGGAGATGCAAAGACGATGGCGATAGCGACCTCTGGGATCGACCACGTTCATCTCAGCGTGACGGACATCGAAGCATTCATCGCGCGATTTTCGTCGATCCTCGATTGCGAGAGCAAGATCCCGCTTTACATTGATTCGATTCAAGCCCTCAATTCTATGAACTCGCTGAATCTCGATGTGTTCGAGCCCAAAGAACGCGAAGGCATTGCGGCTCGGCAGATGGCGGGTTTCGGGGGTCCGGGGCTTACCACGCTTTCAATGCTGGTCGAGGACATCGATGCTGCGACGGCACATATTGAAGGCTGCGGTGTCCGCGTCATCAGCAAGATTGGCTACCCGGGTGTCGAAATCCAGTCTCAGTTTCATCCGAAGGATTGCTTCGGGATGGTGCTCGAGCTCATCGAATACATCGACGGCCATGAACAGGTGATCGCCGAGATCAACGCAAAGCAAGCCCTCGACAATCGCGGGCGCACCTTTATTCCCGCTCAGGCTGGAGCTCTTGCAGGCAGTGGCATCGACCACGCTCACTTGCGCGTCCCAGACCTGGACGATGCCCGCCGCTGGCTCTCACGCTTGTTCGTGTGCGATTGGGAAGACGTCACCGACACGATCGATGGTGCGCCGACGTGCCGCAGCTCAATTGGCATTCATCTCAATGAGGCGCACGACGAACGGCCTGGGCTTTCGAGCCTGGCCTTCGGGGTCGACGACATGGATGCCGCGAGCGCGCTTGCGGACGCACAGAAACTGCGGCGGCTCCCGGCCGCGGGACATCGCCAAGACGAAACCTGTCTCGTGCTCGATCGCAGAGACGTGTTCGACCTATCCCTTGAACTCGTCCCCAGCCGCTAGTCCTGGAATAAGCGTATAGAACGAGTTGAGGCGCGCTTCGTGCGTTACGGTGTGGTTACCAGACCAAACACCACACCGAACAAGGCGCACCTCAAGTAAAGAACGATTCGTATTCGATTCGAGCAAGTCACGTCAATCATGGAACATCGATCGAGCTGCCGTGCGCTTCTGAATGCCGAGAGCATATCAACCGGTCTCTGCGTTCGAAGATAAAGGCGAAACAGTTGTGGCCTCTCCCGCTCAACCGAGGGATCATTTTACCGCGCGCTGGTACAGCAATCGAAATAACACAAAAGCGGCAGGCTCCTTTCAAATGCACGCAACTTTGGAGGTTGACTCAAATGAGTGACGGCGAGCCAAGAGACGGCGCCAACGTCGAATTCGCACCCCCGCTTGTTCCAGTCATTGCGTTGGGGGTGGGACTTATTCTCCAGCATCTCGTTTGGACATTGGCCGTGCCGCTTGTCGGGTTCACCCAGTACGCGGCTGGTGGTTTACTCCTTGTGGCAGGACTGGGCTTGATGATGGGCGCCTTCGGTCAGTTCCAACGAACTGGCCAGGATCCAAAGCCCTGGCTCAGTACGCCCGAGGTGATCGCCGTCGGCGTCTACAAGTGGACGCGAAACCCGATGTATCTCTCGATGGGCCTGCTTCAAGCTGGCGTGGGGGTGCTGATTTCGAATGGATGGGTGGTGGTTCTGGTCGCTGCGACATGGGCAGCGATCTACAAGATCGCGATACAACATGAAGAGGCGTATCTCGAACAAAAATTTGGAACGTCGTACTTGGCCTACAAGGAGTCGGTTCGTCGCTGGCTCTAAGACGGAGGCGACTCCACCTTCATCAAAACCGGATGCCCTCGTAGCCAACGTGCCCTTGGAATTAACGGCGCAATGCGTTGGTGGACGCGCAGGCGCTTATTCAGATCTCCACCACTGAATCCGCCCCGCCGTTGCAACGATGGCTGCTCCCACATCCCAGGATAGTCGAGCAAATAGCCGATCTCGCGGTCATCGAAGTAGTCCGACAAGGCGTCGCGGCTTGCGTACCCGTAGATGTCGTCGTTCACCAAACCGTCGAGATTCACTACGTCGCGTTCACTGAAGTAGGAGAGCAGGCCGGCGTTAAACGCAGCGACTCGCGCGCCGGGGGGATTCTCTTTTAGCCAAAGAGCCGCTCCCAACATGTTGGCCTGGTGGGGAAAGCGCGGATACTGACTTTCGGCGAACGACAAAATGCAAGTCACTACAATGAGTGCAGCAAAGCCGCCTTGCAGGGCGCGCCCCACCCTTGCATACGACAGAAACGCGCCAGTGGTGACCCCGATGGCAAGCGAAAGCGGCACGACGAACGCCGCGGAATACCACGTCTGCGGGGCGAGATTCTGCAGTCCAAAGAAAACGATGTAGCCCAGAACCGCGACGGCACCGCTCACCCCAACAAAGCTCCGTGTCCCGGCGCTTGAGCCCGGCGCGTCAGTTTCATCTTCTCTCGCACCCGTCGGTTGATCCACCGCTGCTACTTCACCAGAGCTGCGAGCCAATAGACGCCTGGCTCCACCGACGACGAACTGAATCAAACCCGCACCCGCAAACACAATGACCGACCGCGAGCCCAGCACCACAAACAACAGCAATACGTAATTCTGCAGCGCGCTGTCTGCGGTGTCTCCCCACAACGACTTCATCCTCGCGCTCGACTGAAGCCAATGCCCCGAGTATCCGTGCACGTAAAATAAGAACAGTGCGAGTGCCACGGTTGCACCTGCCAACAAAACGACCAGCCGCAGCTGGATCTCTTTTCTCACTGCGGGCGCAAGGGGGACCACGCAGGCGGTGACAAACATGGTGACCGGTAGGAGTCCGAAATCAGTGCGCGCGAGACTCCCAAATGCGCCAATCAAAGCGACCGCCGCGAACGAGACCCTACTCTTGGGAAGCACGCTCCTATAACAGAGTGCACCCGCCAAGATGACCCACGGCGATTCCATTACGGTGCTCGTCTGCATCAAAACCAAGGGCGCTGTAAGCACAGCCACGACTGCAAACGGCGCGAATGTCTGCCCGCTTCGACTCACCATCTGCGCACACAGATACGCGGCCCAACTCATCGCCACGACTGCGGCCAACCCCGAAGCCCATAGCATCGTTGAAAATTCGGCCGCACCACTGATCGCCGAAACCAGCGCCAAGTAGAACGCGTGCAGGGGATGAAACCCGCTGGTCGTGCTCATGTGGTCGAAGGTCCAGCTCCCCGACTCGGCGAAGTTGCGCGCGAGCACTAGATAATAGAAAGCGTCGTCGGGGATCCGGATGACCTGCTCAATGAGCGGCAAGTCAACGAACCAAACGATTCGTACGAGTGCAGCGAGACCAACGCTGAGTGCAACGAGCACCGGAGGGCGAAGAACAATATGTCGCCAATGCTGCTGAGTCGATTGCGGGGTGGTGTCCAAGTCAGAACCCCGGGCGCGAGCATTTAGGCCACCAAGACTCAACGAGCGCAGACACAGCGGTAGACACCATGTTCCCAGTCTACCCCGATGAAGCGGAAGAGAACATCTACGTCCCAAGAGCTAGATTTGAATACACCCGGGGCGGAGTTTGCTCGTACAACGCGAGACCCAGTAGGGGGAGGATCCCCGTCACCATCCGAAAGCCACGTTGTTCGGGGCTGGCGTTCCATGAAAGAGATGAATCGACGCGATCGAGTTCACCCCACTGTCTTCCTTGAGAAAGTGAACGATTGCGCGGAAGGTGACGGGCAGCAGCAGACAAAAGCCGTAGATCAGGACCGACCCACCGTTAAACTCGTTGCTAGCGCGCGGGGATAGGACCGTATCCATGAAGGATATTTTCGTGTTCTCCGATTCATTCACTCGGATCTAGAATTCGCGACGACGTAAGAACCGTCAGTCCGCGCTTCGCGTCGCCAGAATATGAACTGTCGCGCCCGACTTTGAATTTGCTGCGATGACACTCATCGCAATGGTGAGTGGGGCAGTGCAAAAGAGTAACCCCCAAAGCAAAATCCGCGTCGCGGCGCCGATCGGCAGACTGCCCAGATCTTCGCTTTGGTGCATCAGCCGATAGAGCGCGTTGGGTGGCAAGTTTGTATATCGGTTGAGCGCACTCTGCACCCATCCAAACGGGTTCTGCCGCAGCGAAAAGTGATGCGTCGATCGAACGTCGAAACCTCGGTCCCCCACAAGCCTGTGGAGTGCTCCCAGAGGGAAATGAAATAGATGGCGCGGAGCGTCGAGATGGAACCATGCCGGGCCGCTCCATCGGGCTTGAAGACTCGAAAAGTTCGGCACGGCCACAACGAGCCGACCGCCCGGCTTTAAGATTCGCCTGCACTCTTCGATCGTGTGCGCGGGATCTTCAACGTGTTCGAGCACGTGCCAAATGATGATCTCGTCGAAGAACTCGGCGGGAAAGTTGGCGTCGCCCAAGCGCTTCGCGATGCGAATTTCTGCGCGGGGATCCGAGCCCTGCATCGCGCTTTCATTGATTTCCACGCCAAACACTTGAAAGCCGCGATCCGCGAGTGGCGTGAGCAAGACCCCGCGACCGCAGCCAACGTCAAGCACCTTCGCTCCCCCGGGCAGCCCTGCCGTTAGGAAGTCAACATGCCGCGTAGCGACGATCTGCACCAAAAGCTCAACCACGCCTCGAAATTTCGACGCAGCATGTCCGTAGTACTCGGGCGGATAGGCGGCCTTGATCTGTTTATCTGTGAGGCGCGGGTAATACTGCCCGAGGCCACACGTCGCACACACAACGATCGGCTGCAGGATGTCTTGAACATGAAAAAGCGCCCGAAAGCGAGTGTCGTCGCAAACCAGACACGCGAGCCCTTCGACCGCATCGAGCTCGTGTCCGTCGATTTTTGCGGCAGTGGCTGCGGCGGTTACGCGCCGATCGTGGAGCCAGCTGCTCCGCGACTCATCTTGCGCTTTCGTCATAGGTCGGCGAAGCGTGCGCTGCCCTACCCTATCCGTCAAGAGAAGAACAACGCCGCGAACAGCCGATGGCTCGAAAGTACAGATTGGCTGTTACCCTTCTTTTCGATGATACGAGCAAGCACTTCGTCGACCCAAATGCGCACGCGGGACATGTCGTATGAATAAGCCGCCCGTCCCCAACACCATCCAGCGCGACGTCCTTTTCCTCACTCTGGGCACGGTTGCCTGTCTGTTGCCCTTCATCGGGAAGGCGGTTCATCTCGACGACCCCGTCTACGTCTGGATCGCGCAACAGATCCACATCAACCCGGCCGACTTTTTTGGTTTCCAGATCAACTGGCAGGGCGCGCTGGTCACCGTTTCGGAGTTCAACCGCAACCCGCCAGGGGTGAGCTACGTGCTGGCTTTGGCTGCGGCGGTGGGAGGTTGGAGCGACGCCGCACTGCATCTCGGAATCCTGCCCTGTTCGATCGCGGTGGTGCTCGGCACATACGCCTTCGCGGGCCGCTGTTGTCGTGCACCGCTGCTCGCAACCGTCGCGGGTTGCGCAACCCCGGCGTTCATGGTTTCGGCAACGACGCTCATGGCCGACATTCCAATGCTCGCTTGCTGGGTGTGGGCACTCGTCTTCTGGGAACGGGGGATGCGCTCGAACCATCAGGGCAACTTCTTTGTTGCGGCAACCCTTGTCGCGCTAGGCGCCCTCACGAAGTTCATCGCAGTCACGGTCATCCCACTGCTCCTGGCATGGTCAATCGTTCGCGATCTACGACTGCGCCTGTATCTGCTCTGGCTGCTACTCCCGATCGGGGCCCTCATCGGCTTCGATTTCTACACCGCGCACGTTTACGAACACGGGATCCTGTCGGACGCCGCCAACTATGCGGCGGGGATCGGGACAAAGATCCCGCGACACGAACGCTTCATCACGGCCGTCATATTTGTCGGCGGAACCTTGATTACCGTTGCACTGTTTACGCCGTGGCTCGTGCGAGGAAGGATTCGCATCGCATCTGCCTTCGCCATTCCCGCCATGCTTGGACTCATCGTTGCCCTCGGCCAGCTCGGCTACACGCCGATCCGCCTGCTCGAAGGAGGCGTGCGTTGGGACATCGCGCTGCACGCGTGCATATTTGCAGCGGCGGGCTTGCCCTTGTTGTTTCTCTCGGTGGACGAGTTGCGACGACCGCGAGGCGACACGTTCGGCTGGCTGCTCGCGGCATGGTTGCTCGGGATATTCGTCTTCGCCGCAGCGGTGAATTGGACCGTCAGCACACGTGTGATCCTGCCGATGGTCCCGGCCGCAGGCATTTTGCTCGTCCGGGGCCTTGAGCGTGCCGGTACGTTGAACACTGCCTGGCGCGTCGCACCGCTTGTAGCCGGCTTGGCGACTTCAATCCTCGTTGCCCATGCGGACTACCAATGGGCAGGTTCGGCGCGGGACGCGGCGATTGATCTCGCCGATCGCTACTGGACGGACGCGAACTCCGATGCCCGAGCCGACATTCCAAACACCACGAGGACCCAGTTGCAGTTCCAGGGGCATTGGGGATTTCAGTATTACATGGAACAGATGGGGGCTTCGGCGTTCGACTTGCGAAAACGGCGCGTGATCCCCGGCAGCATCCTCATCAACCCATGTAACAACACCAACGTTGTCCCCTTCCCCCAGAGCTTTGGCCGTTTCGTCGAAACCGTGCGATACCCAACATCACGCTACGCGACAGTGCACTCGCCAACGCGCGGCGTCGGGTTTTATGCCAGCACCTTCGGCCCCCTTCCCTTTGCGCTCGGGCCTGCTCCAGACGACCCATACGACGTGCTTCGACTTCAAGCACCGACGGGTGCACCTGCTGAGGACATCAAGCGCAACTGCGGCATGACGCCTTCGGGATGACCCGTTGATCCAGTTCGGCCGGCCACAACACGCGAGTTCGAAACCTCGGAACTGCCGATATACTTAGGCGAGAGTCACACATCACGAGGAGTTCACCCCATGAAGACCAGCGTCGATCAGTATTGCATCAACGTCACTGACCTTGAAAAGTCGGTCCACTGCGGTGGCGTCATAGAGGTGTTGGAGAAACGGAGGGAATGAACGCCAACCCGTCGGCTAGGGGCCAGCCACCATTCTCAGCCAAATCGAACAGGCTAAGCCAAATACCCACAAGAGATTAGAGCTAGCTGCGAGGTCGGTTGTACCGGCCCGTAGCCGCCAGCATCACCAGCCCAAACCCGGTGAGCAGAGCCGTTCCGGGTTCGGGGACCACCGGCGGCGTCGTGGTAGACAGAAGATAACTTGCCACCACTGTCAGGTTCTCTATCTCACCGAAGGAGGCGCCTGCCAAGGAATTAATTGTCACTTGGTTAATTGTTACCGTAAATAGGGAGGCGTCTACTACGGATGTCACGCTTTGCACCCCGAAATTGATTGCTACTCCATTTTGAGGAGGGTTAACACCGAACGAATCCGTCGCCGACCAAGAACCTTGAACGCTCAGACCGCCTGAAAGGGCCTGGTAACCGTTGCCGATCGTCAAGGGCGGAGCAAGTTGCCCAAAGCCAACATCGCTGATTAGCGAAGCCGAATTGATCACGATCTGATCATAGCCACCGTAGGGTATAGACAGAACCAACTGAATATCGGGCGACGTAGTCACGTTCAGAGCATCAACGGTCTGCGCCGCATTATCTAGGGTAATCGAGCCCGTCAGCTGGCCGGCGGCCGTGCCCAACATTGTGACGCCCTTAAAGACGGTTATCGAAACACTACTCAGCGCATTAACCGTATAAGTGATTGGAGCCGCCGAGGCGCTCAACGGCAAACCAAGCAGGAGCAGCACGGCCCAAAAGCCTAAGCCTGCCCTAAAAGCCGACTCCGGACTTCCACTCGCCCCACGACTTACCGGAAAGCCCGCACGCAACAATTCCGCAAAATTCATCAGCATCACATCCTTTGTCTTCCCAGACATTCAAGTCGAACATATTCAAGCGAAAAGTTTTCACAGCTGTCAAGATCAATGTCTTTAGGCTGCCGTATCCAGTTCGCGTCTTAATTTTTTCGATCCAAAACTTGAGTGCTCTCGATTCCCGGCGAGAGCCCCTCCCTCTAAGTAAGCAATAAACAAACCATAAATTCAAAAGCCGCAGTAAAAATTAATTACCATTATTTTCAGTAGTTTACAGATTTCAAACTAGCCTTTTTCCCTTATCGCCCTGTCCAATCTAGGTAATTATTTTCCGAAAAAGAGAAGCAAGGTAACTATTGATGGGTGTTCCTCATAGATTATCAAATATAATACAGCGTCATGTTCAGCCCCCAACACTCGATTCCGTTCGGAGTCGAAACCACACTAGCAAAACTCTCGCCAAGTTGAAGCAATTTTTGTAGTCATTCGACTACGATTCGTAATGCGGGGCGTAATCGAGCCCTTACCATTGCGGCGAACGAGTGGATCCACCGCCATTCGGTTTACCCGACACGTAAAGCCGGGCGCTGGGTTGGCACAAAGTCCGGGACCGGACGAATGCGCTAGGCCGCAAGCTCAGAGCGCGGATTGGTTGCTGCGGAGCGACACATTCATAGGATCGACTCGTTGGACTGAGCACCTTCCCATTTTTAGGGTCGTTTAAACCGAGCACGCAGGACAGTCGGGGCAATGTTTAACTTCGTCGCCCATGAAAACGTGGACCATTCAGTGCAAACGATCTCCGAACGAAGCAGCCGAGTTCTATGGACCAAGGCAATCGTGACGAAGGAGAACGCTTCCTCCGCAAGGCGACAGAGCTAAACCCCGACTCGTGGAACTTCTTCCGGCAGATGAAAAACCTTGGGCAC
>LWDU01032571.1_pt1 | contig 122457 bp, 118 predicted proteins | sample 727161 | NCBI WGS metagenome assembly LWDU01 (sample SAMN04566230, study PRJNA314399) | hydrothermal vent metagenome | isolation source: deep sea hydrothermal plume seawater | place: Mexico: Gulf of California, Guaymas Basin | collected 2004-07-11
TGAAGGTAAATCAAAAGCTGGAGTCCCTTCTAAATCAATTAGAATCTTATTTGATGATCCTGAAGTAAGATTTGCTAGTTTCTCAAGTCCTTCAGCCGTTAGATAACCTGTAACATAAGTGCCAGCTTCAGCAGGAAAAAAAGACCCTTCAGGTGCAAACCAAAAATGATTTGATTGGTAACCCAAACCAACTACTGTAAAATTCATACGACCCTCACCAACACCTAATGATACTGAACTCCCAACGGAAATACCCAAATCCTCTGCTACATGAGCATCAATTACAATTTCTGTTGGGGTTTGTGCGACTTCCCCCTCACAGCATTCATGATCAGGTATCCAAACCTTATCAACTTCACCTTCATCAATACCGTGCCAGACTGCAGTCACCAGAATCTCTTCGCCCAACTTGTTTATATGGAAAAGTGTCCCGTCTACAACCAACCTAGGTTCACATTTGTCTATTAAAGGTGAATCAACAGGAAAATTCTCTTCAAATTTATCACAAAGATTCTTAGATTCATCTTCAGACCAAGTACCGCCTGGAAGATTTACCCAAATATCTGGAAGATTTACTCCTTCTTCGTCATCTTCATAAATATTATCATAGACATAACCACCCATAGAGATACCACCCAAAACACCGATAACTACCATAAAAATTACTGCAACCAAACGTATCTTTGTTCTCCAAAGGCTACGTGCTAATCTTTTAGTTAGAAGAAAAGACATTGCTCTTAGGATACTCGCTCATCTGATTTTACTTTACCACTATCAAGGCGAATTACGCGTGTTGCATACTTTGCTAAGGACTCGTCATGTGTTACCATGACTGTTGTGATATTTTCTTTCTTACAAGCTTCAGTGAGGACGTTCATTACTTTAGCAGAAGTCTCAGTATCCAAATTACCAGTCAATTCATCACCCAAAAGCAATTTAGGATTTTTGGCTATGCTTCTAGCAATTGCAACACGTTGTTGTTGACCGCCACTAATTTCAGAAGGGAAACGATCTATCTCACCTTCTAATCCTACTAAACTTAGGACTTCCTTAGCCCGGTTTACATCACGATGACCTGAAAGTTCCTGTATTAACAAAACATTTTCCAAAACAGTTAAATCTTGTAATAAATTAAAAAATTGAAAAACATAACCTACATTTTTTCTACGAAATGTAGTGAGCTCTTCACTGTTGCCTGTTACGAGAGTTTCATCAAATAAATACTCTCCAGTGGTTGGAGTATCTAAACCGGATATACAATTCAATAGAGTTGTCTTACCCGAACCTGAAGGCCCTAACAAAACTATCCGCTCACCTGATTTGATGCTTAGAGTTATTCCATCCAAGGCCTTAATCGTCTCTGATGCCATCACATAGTGTCTATGCACATTGTTCAGCTGAATCATCTAATTCAGGTATTCTTAAGGGTTATTTAGCAGTTAGGTATTATTCAGAACCTGAATCCTCTTCAGAGTCCGTATTACTGGTGTCATCCGAGTCTTCTCTATCTTCACCGTCATCTTCAACAGGTTCAGGAGCTACGTCAACAACATCATCATAGTAATAATTGCCGTAATTTGGCTTATTATCAGAAGGTAACTCCACTAACCCTGTCATTTCCATAGTATCTACATTATGAGCTGTAACGCCTTTCTCACTAATAGCATAAATGTAATCACCACCACCCATGAATATACTTCGTCTCACATCAGGACTATCCCACCAATAACTGGAATCGTAAAAAGAAGAATGATCTACCTCATTATAAATTGAGAGATCCTCTCCAGGTTTTGCATTTATGAGTATCAATTTTGATAAATATTCATAACCACTCGAATAATACATTTTACCATCTATTTCCTTATAATCTGAATAATACCTTTGAGTTGACATTGGAATTGCTAACAATCCATCTGCTTCCCAATATTGGAAAGCTTTGTGCTCATAAGTTGCCTCACTATAGGAATATGACCAGTCATACTCGTCTTCAGGTGCAGGCGTTAATCGAAGTGAACTTGCCAATATTGGATTCGAAAAGTCACTAACATCAAATAACGAAATCTGAGTAACACCCCATTCGAGGCCATCTTCATCTCCTGCAATTCCTATTGTAAGAAGATGGTTGTCTCCGACAGGGTGAATATATGTGGATACGCCTGGAACTTCAAGTTCTCCAATAACCATTGGATTTGTAGGTTCACTAAGATCTATAGTCCAAAGAGGATCTATATTTCTGAAAGTAACCAGATACGCCTTATCACCCATAAAACGGGCTGACCATATTTGTTCACCCTCAGCAATTCCACCTACATGACCTATAACTTCATACTCTGTTTCCTCAACATTCAATCCTAAAACAAATACATGGCTAACCATAGGTTCAGGATCATCCATCCACCATCGGCCCCACTGTCCAGTCGTAGAACAAACACGAATAGTTCCATTGTATTCTGATAATGAAAATTGATCTTGTATCGTACCATTTACTCTTCCACTAGCAATATAATCAGTTTGACCAGGACTAGAAATATCAAATACATGAAGGTTTGTCATTTCAGTATTTTCACTCTCTTCATCGCCCCAGAACCACCATGAATTCCAAGCAGATTCAGCCATTACCATCACATCTCCAGATGCATAAACTGTGGCCCAATTGCTCAAGATATGGTCTGCATTGAAACTAAAATTATCCTCTAATAAATCAAGTGTCATAATTGAGGTCACACCCTGTCCAGCCCCATCGGATGATGAAGCAAAGTTCTGACAATTGCCTACACCTGATTCTGAATACTTGTGTGTTGTAATGTTAGAGCCTGATTTCTCATAAATACGAGGAATTAGATTATCTAAAGGAATACTATCAATTATTCGGTCATTATACTCTATTGTCTCATTCATTTTCTCCATCCACATTTGCTCTCTTTTGGGACTATCCCAATCAAGATCCCAATAATTTCTATAATCTGAAAAATCTAACCAAGTTCTTAGACCATATATCTCCATCCAACCATAAGAGACCATACGGACTGTACCATCTGATTCCCTAGCTGTTTGATAATCTCCCTCTATGTAAAGTTCTTTAGAAACTTGAGGTGAACTTCTATTGGTTAAATCTAATACTGTGATTTTAGTGAACGATGTTGTTCGGTAATAATATTCATAATAATATTCCTCGTCCTCCCAATTTTCTTTACGTTCTTCTTCGGGTTCTTTGTCATCGGATTCAACATCATCATTATCTGAACTAGAACCGGATTTACCTTCACTAGTTGTTGTACCTACCTCAACAGGCTCAGATGGCTTGCCTTCGGATACAACCGTAACAGTCTCCGCCTTTTCTCTCCTGAACTCTGTTCTCAGATTGTCAGCTAGTGGGTGCTCTTCTTCATAATAACTGTAAACATAAACATTGGAATAAACTACAGCCTTGTCTCCTACAAGTAACATCTCATTAGGAGAACCTTCAATTGATATATTTGATAAATATGATACATTACCTGCCTCTGGAATTTCTAAAATATGCACTTTACCTGAGGGATACTGGCCATAGTCATGATACCCGCCATTTACGAGATATATGTAGGATCCATCGGTCTTGACAAAATCAGCCTCCTCTATTCCTTGTTCTTGATTATTAGTTCCTGAGTAATCAACGCCTTGCTCCGGACCAGAAGAAATTTTGTCTGAAGAACCGGAGGTCGATACTGCTGAATTATCCATACCGCCATCATCCATTGCCATATCTAACTCCTCGGCCATGACCATGTCATCTACCATTCCCCAACCACCATAATAGTACGAACTAGTACCTAAATTCACACGCATCTCTTCTTTCAAATGTTCTTTTAAGTCCATTTCAAGAAATCCACATGTGTCATAAGTAGAAAGTGTAGGGGATGAACGAGAACGATCTGACAATATATTTTCTAAATAGGTAGATTGAACCTCTGTTAAAGTCTGATCTGAAGGAATCGTATCTTCAGGCATATATGTAGCTAAAGAAACTGTTAGAATAACTACTGCAAAAATTGCAAAAACACCTGAAGGGATTCCACCCATTGGGGCTGCATCTAAGCCAGATAGACCTGCTATTGATTGTGGTGTATTCATTGATTTACCAAAAACTTCTATTTTTTTATCCATTACTAACATTCCCTATATTTTTTTTTATTTTTAAATCTAGAGACAAAATATTTGAAACCCCATCCAATTTTTCGATACAACGTTTGCAATTGACATATTTGCTATCCATTTTCTTTAACTGTGTGAGCTCCCCAACTGTAACGTTCCAGCCACATAGGGTTTTGTCATGCATTCCTAGCATATGCCTTCGTCTCATAATTTTCAAAAACCTTTTTTATATATAAAAGAATGCCAAAAAAATTTGGAAGAAATTTATTGCTTTAACTCTATCGAAAATAACTTTAGTAAGGTCAAAATTGATTCTTCAATAACTTCATTTTCCTGAACTTCGGATTGCGAAAAATCAAGCCCCTTAGCAATCTTATCTATTAATTCTTGCGTTATAATCTTATCTTTTAAAAACTTGTAAAGTGTTTTATCTGAAAATGTAACTTGGGACATATATTGGGAATTCACAACTAGCATCTGTCCATTGGCTACTAATTTGTCTATATGATAATCAACTAGTTGAGATGAAATATCAGCTACATCGGCAATTTTTCTTTTAGAAGCTGGACTTCCAATTTTAATTGAAGCAAACAGAATTTTAAAAAGAGTATCTGCATCGCTCAAGTCATGTTTTAATTTAACATTAATATCAGACATACTATTACCAAAGTAGTACCCTAATTTAAAAAGATGCCAAGAAAATTTGGAACTAATCGAAATCTAGTAAAACTTTACCTATATTCTTACGATCTTGAATATAATTATGCGCATCTGATGCTTGAGCATATGGAAATACCTTATCAACATGAGGATGTATCTTATCTTCTTCAATCCACTTCATTAAATCTTTTCTTGCCCTGTTGAGAGTATCTAAATTTTTCCAACGTCCTAAATGTATACCAAATACGCCTCGATTACTAGTCATCATTTTTAAAGGGTCGAATTTAGGAAAAGTCAACCAAGATTTGAAGCGATGCCAACTACTCCGTTTTTTACCAGGAGCCATATCTGAAATACCAAATGAACAAACACGACCGCCTGAGCCCAAACACCTATATGATTTCATCAGATTTTCTCCACCTATAGGATCTAAAACTAAATCTACACCTTTATTATCAGTCCAATCCATTATTTCAGCTAAAAAATTATTTCGATCAACTGGAAGAACACCTCGTTCTCTAACAAAATCATGCTTTTCAGGTGAACAAGTACCAAATATTGTTTTGGCCCCTGCTATTTTTGCCAATTCTATAGAGGCTAAACCTATTCCTCCTGCAACACCATGAATTAGAATAGATTCATTCTTTTGTAAAGCTCCGGGATGAATTATCATCAAATAAGAAGTAAGATAAACGGCAGGAAAAGCTGCAGCGACTTCAAAAGAAATATTATCTGGGATTTTAAAGACACCATCTATTTTAGAAATTATATGAGTTGAATAACCTCCCTGAGACCCCGAACCTACTACCCTATCCCCAATTACATATTCTTCAACGTCAGGTCCAATCTCATGAATGATTCCTGAAACTTCCATGCCAAGAGTAAATGGAGGTTTAGGAGCCCCAGGATATAGCCCCATACGGGAGAGAATATCTGCAAAATTTATTCCAGCTTTAGATACACGAATACAAACTTCGCCAGGTCCTGGTATTGGTGTTGGTAATTCTTGAATTTCTAAATTTTCAGGACGCCCATATTTTGTAACAACAACTGACTTCATTTAATCATCCTCATAATAATCCAAACCAAGGTATGTAATGAGCGTCTCACCCATTAAATGACGAAGTGTGTTTTCTAACTTAGCTTCTTGTGCAAATAAATCATGGACTGGATACAAATCTGGTTTACACATTGGTGATTTGAAATAGAAAGACAACCATTCCTGAATTCCATGCATTCCTGAACGTTTAGCTAAGTCTAAAAAAAGAGCTAAATCAAGTACTATTGGAGCTGCAAGTATAGAATCCCTACATAGAAAATCTACTTTAATCTGCATAGGATATCCCAACCATCCTTTGATATCAATATTATCCCATCCTTCTTTATTATCCCCTCGAGGCGGATAATAATTGATACGAACCTTATGATACAAATCCCCATATAATTCAGGATACTTTTCAGGTTCAAGTATTTGTTCAAGAACTCCTAATTTTGAAACCTCTTTGGTCTTAAAAGATTCGGGATCATCCAGAACTTCACCATCTCTATTACCTAGTATATTAGTTGAAAACCAGCCATCAATGCCTAATTTTCTGGCTTTAAAGCCAGGGGCGAGAATTGTTTTCATCAATGTCTGTCCAGTTTTGAAATCTTTACCTGCAATTGGTGTTTTCTCTTTGGCTGCTAATGAATACATTGCTGGAAAATCTACTGATAAATTTGGAGCACCATTAGCATAAGGTATTCCTTCCTTTAGCGCCGCATAGGCATAAAGAATTGAAGGTGCCATCGCTATATTATCATCATCTAGTGCATTTTCAAAAGACTCAAGGGAACCATACACTGAATCGTGAGGCTCTTGATAAATCTCAGTACTACCACACCAAATCATAACGGCCCTATCTAACTTATTTTTTCCCTTAAAATCACGAATATCCTGCCTTAATGCATCTATTCTAGCCCTATGGCCCTTAACTGATTTAATGTGAGTTCCATCTAATTTCTTTACAAACTTCTTATCAAAAACTGCTTTCATTGGTTTAATAAGAGATAATTCTGGTTTAATCTGTTCCAGTAATTCTTTCTCAATAACTCCTGCATTTATGGCTGCTTCGTAACAATTATCATCGAAAATATCCCAACCTCCAAATACTAAATTATCTAATTTAGTCAAAGGTACAAAGTCTTTGATATTTACTTCCCGATTCTCATTTCGTTTTCCTAACCGTAATGAACCCATTTGTGTTATTGAGCCAATTGGACTTGAAAAACCATTACGAATTGCTAATGTTCCAGCAATAAATGTAGTACTTACTGCACCTAAACCAGGCATAAGAACACCTAGACTACCATTGGAATCTTCTATTTTTGCAGGACTATCGATAACAGGCATAAGATAATTATTACATTAGGTGATTATATTAACAATTATAGTTATTCATAAATTACTGAAAGACATGTCAATGAACCATCTCCGGCTCTAAATTGTGACATCTCCATATAATGTAAATTAAGACCTTTCTCAATTAATATTTGTGAAGTTTTTTTATAACCCTTAGAAACCATTACATCATTCCCAAATGAAATTACATTTGTTCCGTATGCTTCTTCACTTGGCACTAAAAGAATTTCTATTCCTTCAGGAAAATCTGTCGATTTAAACCAACCCTCGGGAACAAGAAGGACACCAGGCATAGGTGAAGTACAAACTGAGATTAAATGAAGAGAACTTTTAGGAACTTCAACAACATGTAAATCAAATCCTCTAAACTCAACAAAATCTTTCAAATTTTGAATGCCTTGTCTATTGGTACGGCTGCTATGGCCTACTAAAAATTTATTTCCAAACTGAAATACATCGCCTCCGTCCATTCGCCCTCCCGAAGTCATGTATTCCAACTTTAGATCTCCTTCTAAAGCCTCGATGATAGCTCCTTTTTCACCTAACCGAGAATCATGGCCTGCATTTGTAATCAATGCAGAATCACCAGCTACAATTGCATGATCTTCAACAAAACAACAGTCAGGATAATCGGGATGTGAATCTAATTCTCTAACTATTAATCCTAATTCTCTTAGCTTCGAAACATATGCTGAATGCTGTTCCTTTGCTTCTTCTAAATTAGTTGGCCCACTACCAAAAAAAGATGCTAAGGCTTTTTCATATGAGCTTGAAACTCCACGTACTATAGCCTTCACAATAAAGGCCCCAAAATCAATGGCAGCATGACTGTTGCGTCTCCTTCAACAGTTATTCGTCTTGCCTTAGGTTGTACTTTACCCCAAGAAACTGCTTCTCTAATTCTAGCACCACTGAGAGAACCATCCCACTCAGGAGCAGTAGTAACTTGAACGGCATAATCTAAACCCTCTCGAAATTGATTCCACCAAATTGTATGGTGTTTGGATATGCCTCCACCAACCATCAAAGCTCCGGTACTTTCAGCTTCATGAACTATATCAGATAATTCATTTTCTTCGGCAAATAAATCTAAAGTGAAATCTCTATGATCTTGCCAAAATAACCACAATTGTGAACCGACAGCCCCGTCAGTGGGACCTGGAACAAACACCTTAACATTCTTTCGAGCACAAGTTGCTAAAAAAGACTCAGAACCGTTTTTTTCTTCTGCTAAACGAAGACCTAATTCTCGCCATATCTTCCACGGAATCCAGCGGCTATCTTGTGCATATAATTCTGCTAAAATTGGCTGCATCCATTTTTCAATAGGAATACCATAAGAATCATCTGGAACTAAAACATTTCCAAGTCGATTAACACCTTTCTCTCGTAATTTTTGGTCATCCATAGAAAAATCTCCATGATAATAATCTGCCAAAATTCGAGCTATATCGTGATCTAAAGTACCACAAGTAGTAACTACTACATCAATAAGGTCATTCTCTATTAATTGTCTGAGAAGACCTCTAGTCCCAGTTGCCATTATATCTGCTGGAAATGAAATGAATTTAGTACAATTTCCTTTTTGCATATCCTGAAGAATAGATGATGCTGTAGCTACTTTTGTTGCAACAAAACCACCTGCTTCACTAAACTGAGAAATTAATTCAGATAATTTTGTATTTTTATCAATATGAATGTCTTTTACTGGTATTTTACGCATCCTTAACCGATCCACAAGTACCACAAATATATTTGTTATTATCAAGAACTAATTTACCTTCATCACACTCAGAACAAGGTATATCCTCATTAGGAGAGGGATCTACATTTCTTTCTTCATCATCTTCATCATGTAAAGCTACTGCTACAACTGTTTCATTATCATCAACGGCCATTACTTTGACACCTCTGCCTACTCTTGCAATCTGCCTTATGCTTTCTATATGTGTACGAATTACTTTACCTGAAGATGTTGTAGCCAATATTTGGTTTGCTTGTCCTGGAGTAAAAGTAGCCACCACATTGCCACTCTTAGCATCAACTTTAATATTTTTAACTCCTTTAGCTCCTCTTTTCGTAAGACGATAGTTCTCAGCACTAGCTCTTTTCCCGTAACCTTTTTCAGTAATAGTTAACAAAATATCCTCTTCAGTAACTAAAGTCATTCCTATAACTTCATCTTTATCTTTCAAACGCATGCCTATTACTCCCTGACCATTACGACCAACTATTCTAACATCACCTTCTGAAAAACGATTGGCCATTCCAAACTTAGTTGCAAGCATAATTTGACTGTCACCTTCTGAAATATTTACACCAATTAATTCATCATTTACCTTAAGCGTAATGGCTCTAAAACCTTGATCCCGAGCCCAAGCTCTTTGAATCCTTGAAGAATATTCTTCTAAACGAGTTTTCTTAACTATACCATTTCGAGTTGCAAATAAGAAATAATGACCCTCTCCAGTTATATTAGCTACAGGTAACATACAAAGAACCTTTTCATCTTTCGATTGACGCCCCTCATCTAACTTTTGAAGAAGCTGAACCAATGGAGTTCCCTTGGAATAACGTGAAACATCAGGTATTTGCCAAGCTTTTAAGAAGTACATACTTCCAGCGGTCGTAAAGAAAAGTAAATGATCATGTGAGCCCATAGAATACAATTCAACTGGAAAGTCACCTTGTTTAGCCTTAATTCCAATTCTACCCTTACCGCCTCTGTGTTGAGCTTGGTATTCATCTAAATCAACTCGTTTGATATATCCCTCATGTGTTCTCATTACAACTACTTGTGAACGTGGAATCAAGTCTTCGGTAGCTAAATCACCATCAAAATCAGATATTAATGTTCTTCTTTGATCACCGTGTTTTTCATTTAATTGCGATAAATCTTCTTTGATAATCGCTAAAATCTTAGAATGATCGGCTAGAATTAAATTTAATTCAGCCATTGTAGTTTTTAATTCATCTAACTCATTTTTTCTTTCTTCTGCATCTTGCCTTGATAATTGATACAACCGCATATCTGCTATTGCCTTAGATTGTATTTCACTAAGTGAAAACGTTGTTTGAAGGCCTGCAATTACTGCATCTCTACCTGCTGAATCACGAATGAAGGCAATAACGTCATCCATCTGAGAAATTGCGAGTAAAAGCCCTTCCACTATGTGAGCTCTTTCTTGAGCCTTCTTCAAGCGATACTGCGTTCTTTTTGTTACTATTTCTTTACGATGTTCGAGATATACTTCTAGTAACTCTATCAAGCCCATTCGCCTAGGCTGGCCTTTGACCAAGGCTACATTATTAATTGCAAAACTAGTTTCCAATACTGAATGTTTGTATAACTGATTTTCAACAATCATTGGGGCTGCATCACGTTTTAATTCAAAAACAACACGCATTTCAGTTTGATCAGATTCATCACGAATGTCTCTAATTCCTTCAATCTTTTTATCGCGTACCATTTTAGACACTTCTTCTAAAAGACGGTTTTTTTGAACCATGAAAGGAATTTCAGTTACTACAAGATATTCATTCTTTTCAGTAGATTCATGCTTTACAGTACCTCGCAACTTAACTGAGCCCTGCCCTTTGCTATAAGCATCAAAAATACCCTTACGGCCCATAATAGTGCCACCCGTAGGGAAATCCGGACCAGGCAATACCTCCATTATCTCAGCCAACGATATTGATGGGTTGTCCATCAATAAGTTTAGAGCTTCAGATACTTCCGATAAATTATGAGGAGCCATGTTTGTAGCCATACCTACTGCAATTCCTGAAGATCCATTTACTAAGAGGCCAGGTAAAAGCCCTGGAAGAACTGTAGGCTCTTTCAATGAACCATCATAATTATCTCTAAAAGTCACTGTTTCTTCATCAAGATCCGATAAAACCGCATCTGCAATAGTTGCTAAACGAGATTCAGTATAACGCATTGCTGCAGCCTTATCACCATCTATTGAACCAAAATTTCCTTGACCATCTACTAACGGATATCTCAAAGAAAAATCTTGAGCCATACGAACCATTGTATCATAGATGGCTTGATCCCCATGAGGATGATACTTACCCATCGTATCTCCAACTATTCTTGCAGATTTTTTATATGGTGAACGAGATCCAGACCCCATTTCTTTCATAGCATAAAGTACTCTACGATGTACTGGTTTTAGACCGTCACGAGCATCAGGAAGTGCACGCCCTACAATGACTGACATTGCATAATCCAAATAAGATTTACGCATCTCTTTTTCTAAGCTTACCTTCAAAATAGTGTCATTATTTTCAGTTGTCAATATTTAGCCTCAAATCTGTAGTTAATGTCATGAATAAACCCCCTTAAAAGGGACTCCCCTGACAGACTTGTGGCACCCCCCTTAAACATTATAATTATAAACTCTAAAAATAATGAAGAGTTTAATGACAAACATCGACGATTAATCGCAAAAATAGCCCCTATTTGTATAGCCTATAATTTCCACTTGACATTAGTTAATTTTCAGATAAATAATAGTGCATTGAATTTTGCTAAAGAAATAGCGCCTGCAACTAGCATCGGAAGTGGCGGAGAAAAATTAATAACATTAGCAGAAAAAGGTAGACTCCAAATGACTAACTTGCCTATTACTAATAATTTTGGTAAACTAATAATTTGTACTTCAAAACCAAACCAAAAAAAGATTGTAGATATTAACCAAATTGCTAAGTTATCCAAAGAAATAAAAATTGCACTAATCTTTGGAACTGACGATCAAAGAAATAAAAATATTAATCGATTATTAGATAGCTCAGTGTATCACTGTGATGTGAGTAAGAAAAATATCAAGTTGGAAGTAGATACTGAAATTGGTGCAATTACAACCATCATTCATAAAATTAGAACAACTTAAGAGCTTCTTCAATACGTCCTAACTCTATACCTGTACTTTGTTGACCACAAACGGCACCATTAGAAGAAGATACTACTCCAGCACCAACTAAAGGCATGCCAAAATTGACTGTACCCTCCATGACTGGAATGTCTAGTATTTTTTCCATAATCACTCTTTCTTCATCTGAAATATCAGGATGACAAAGACCTCCTTTATTATTTATACATCCAATCATACCTAAAGTATCCATTTTATTCAAGGAAAGGGCCTTTATTTTTATACCTAAAACTTCTTCAGCTACTTTTATCGATCTTGGACTCAAGTTTTCATTACAAAAACCTCCGCTATCATTAACTAAGAAATTATTTCCGTTAGCATTGGACCGATCGGATAGTATACCAAATTTTAAATTATAACTATCTGAAAGCGATTCAAATTTTTCCACTTCGAGTGGATTTACTAAATTCGAAACTAAAATACCATGATTATTCATAGTTAACAAGGCCCCTAAGACACTACTGCCCCCTATTGTTATTACCTCACTTTGAGTATCTAAAGCTTCAGAAATAGCCTGCATATCATTTTCAGGTATTCCTGGAGGGATTAACGTTAAAGCGTCATTAGTAGCACAAAAAACCCCTGAATAAGGACTATTGAAAAGATTCTTTTGAATTAATGCCATAATGCCTATTCAGCAAGATGTACAATTACACTGCCATCTTCGAATTTTAAAGCTCTAACTCTAACTTTTGAAGGTGGTTTTTCGATTCCCTTAGACCATATATATTGATTTACTGGAGGGTCGATAAATAATTGCTTATCCTCACCACTTCCACTACGAGCGTCAGAAGATTTTCTCAAAACTTCACCATCTCTTTCAGGCTTCATATGTCTTGTAACAAAATCTTCAACAATACGCATAGCTACTGGAGCTCTTCGAGTGCGAGGTACCTTGTGTAATTTACGTAAAGGTATAGTGTACAATCTCTCCTGCATTAATTCATCATCTGCCATATTTTATCACCTATGTAGTTTACCACGGCGCCAAAAGTGACGTTTTGGATGGTTGGTAAATCTACGATTAGTTCTTTGAATAACCCAAGCTGGAACTCTGCGGTTACGCTTGACTAATTTATTCAAACGTAATTTCTTACCGTAAACTTTCCTACTTGACATTAATATTTACTGAGTGAACTCATCTCCTTTTGTAAATTCTTCTTAACTGCAAATGCAGTATTGTCTAATATTGATTGTCCTTTAGGTGTTAAACCACGGCCACCTTGCTTTGATTTTACTATAAAACCTGCAATTTCAAGTTGTTGCATAATTGATCGAAGAATCTTACGACTTCCACCGAGACTTCTATTTGGCTTTGAACCTCTGTCACGAGATCCAGAATAATGTTTTGCCAAACGTTCAGTTCCGATTGGACCATTAACTCCAATCTTCCTCAATACTGAAGCTGTGCGGTAATACCACCAATCAGGTTGGGTCGGTGCTTTTTCTTTGTGAACTGCAGTCTTTACAAAATTAGACCAATCAGGAGGTGAAATAGCGTCATCGCTCTTCAATGTGTTGGCAAGTGCGCCAACTAAATGTTCACCAGGTACGTCGTATTGTGTTGTCACGGGGATAAATCCTCTTACGGGGATGACGCGCCACACGGACTATATTATAAACTTAAGCCTAATTGAAATATTAATGGAAAGAATTGAAAAGTACCTTAAAAAACATAATACTATGACGATAGCTACGGTCGGTAAAAAAGGTATTTCTGCTGCTGCTGTATTTTATGCCGAAACAAAAAAATGCGATTATTTAGTCTTTGTTAGCAGTTCAAAGTCGGAACATATCGCAAATTCACTTGTTGAAAAAAGATGTGCAGTCACCATACAAAATGACGGACTAGATTGGGAAATTATTAAAGGACTCCAAATAAAAGGAAATGTAGAATTGGCAGATGAAAATGATTGGAATATTTACTTTGAGAAATTCCCATATATTAAAGATAATAAAACCCTTTCAAAATCTTTAGAAAAAGTAGATTTGTATAAGTTCACTTTTTCTTGGGCAAGACTAATCGATAATTCGAAAGGTTTTGGAAATCGTTTTGAAATTAATTATTAAATTAATCTGCAAAAAGACCATTATTATGGAAATACCAAATAAGAGATACAAAAATAATTATCAAAGTTCCGATTATAATAAAGCCTAACGTATTGCCTATAATTGGAAAAACAAACAAAACAAAAATACCTACGAAAAAAGTCCATAAAAGTAGATACAAAAGATAGACGTGTGGAGCTAATTCTGGATCTCTGGCGGCATCTAATGTGAATAAAAGTTTCCAATTCATAAATTACTTAAAAGAATATACTAATTATCTTTTGGGGTACGTATGGAATCTACAAAACCTTGATCTATTAGCCCTCTACCAACCAATGCCGTATAATTGGCTAATAAGATTACCACAATTCCTGAAACTATAACTATCAAATGTGAAAAAAAGCCGACATGTCTAATATCACTTACAAAAGAAGTGCCTTCTGAAGCAAGAAAGAAATTACTTGCCCCATAAGCTGCTGTAAAGGAAATTGCATACAAAATAACATTATGACGATTCATAAGATTTATTTTAGTGTTACTTTCTTTGCTTTGCCTTTTCTCTGAACGAAGTGTCTGGGCTGAAAGTGAATATATGACTAGCATAATTGTGAAAATCATAAATACTAAGTCGAATACAAAACTAGGTTGATTTTCTCGAGAATAAAGCATAACCCCTAAATGGTATGCTAAGAAACTCCAATAACCTATTGCAAAATAACCCGAAAAAACCGAAATCATAGGGTCTGACCAATTCTTAGAATTCATTCTATTTAGGAAATAAAATGTTAAAGAACCTAGAATAATCAACATGCCAAACCAAAAAATCTTGAATGTAAGACTGAAAACGATGCCTTGTGATTCCAAAATAAGAAATATACAAAAACCAATTATCGCCCAAAAAGGTGGAGAAACTGCATTCATATATTTTCCAAAACTAGAACGATTTTTGCTATTTACTTTTACCATCTTTTTAAGCGCAAATTCCTTGAATGGTACGCGCATCCACCAAGCTTGTGCAAACTGCCACAATATGAATATTATGACTAAAGCTAATGATAAAAAATAACGTATACTCTCCCCATATTTTGTAAATTCAAAAGAGTAATATATTATGAAGGATATCAATAAAGACAAACTCATGGGAATTAAAAGAATCTTTCGATAACTTCCAACTGAATAACCCTTTACAGATTCAAAACGCATTAAGAAAGCAGTGATTAGGTAGCCCCAAGAAAAGCCAAAACCCATAACTAAAATCAAGTCAATGAATAGTTGATTTGAACTACGGCTGAAAACTCCCAAAGAAATCAGAAAAATTGACAAGGAAAACGCATGTGGTGCCGTTTTTCTAGAAAATATGATTTTGAGAATATCAATATTTGTAATTACTTTATGATTTTTAGATGCAGTACTTTCAGAACCTAGCAATTCATTTTCAGATTTAACTTCTTGTTCCATTGTACCGAGAGCCTCTTGAGCTAAATCTTTTTTCAGGTAAATAAAAGCATGTAATTCTTGATATCTCTAAAGCATATGCCATTTTTACTAACTTACCACCATGCAAGTTGATTGCTTTTATTCTTGTCATTTTACCTTCAATACGAACTGTATCACCTACTCGAAACTCTTCTTGGGATTCAAATTCTTGTTTAACAGAAATCGTAGATTCTCCGTCGTGTATTGCAAATCTAACTCGAGCATGTGTTGCCCTTTTAGCCCATACAATAGGATTATCCTGTGAGTAAGCTGAAGGTGGCCGTTTACCATCCAATTCAAGACCCGTAACCAAAATTAAGCCATCCGGATGAGGTCGAGTTTCTCCTACGCTAATCACAATTCCTCTATCTACATTTATGAATCCATTTACGGTATTCTCTTCATTCGAAATGCGCAATCTTAACTCTAATGGAGGTTCTTCTTTAATCTCAGTTGGGCCAGTGAAGTTACATTCTAAACATGTAACAACTCCCTGGAAATTAAACCCTTTTTTAGAAGAAGTACGACTTTTTAGAACTTTATGTGGGCATTCTTCTCCGCAAATTTCACAAAATATCCAGATTTCTTCCATTAGTGCTTAAAATGCCTCATTCCTGTAAAGACCATCGTCATCCCATTTTCATTTGCAGCATCTATAACCTCTTGATCACGTAGTGAACCTCCGGGTTGAATAACTGCCGTGACTCCTGCTTTTGCAGCCTCATCAATTCCATCTCTAAATGGAAAAAAAGCATCTGAGGCCATAACTGTATTTTCTGCATTAGGAATGGATTTGAAGGTTGCAATTTTTACTGAATCTATACGAGACATTTGACCTGCCCCAATACCTACTGTACTTTTCTGCCGAGAAAAAACTATAGCATTACTTTTAACATGCTTAACTATTCTCCAACCAAATTGTAATCCATCTAATTCCTCTTTAGTTGGACTACGCTTAGTCACAACTTTGCAATCAGAAATATCTATGGTGGCTTCATCTGATTCCTGCATAAGCCAGCCTTTGTCTAATGAACGTAAGCTAAAACTTCTCTCATAATTTTCAAGCGAACCTGTTTCTAGTACTCTTAAATTCTCTTTTGTAGATAAAATTTTACGTGCTTCGGGACTAAATGAGGGCGCTATAACTCCTTCTTTAAATGACAATATAATATTTTTTGATAATTCAACATCAACTTCACGATTTAAAGCTATAATTCCTCCAAACGAACTCATAGGATCTGTGCTTATTGCTAAGTTATAAGCATCTACTAAACTATCTGCACTGGCTGCCCCACAAGGATTATTATGTTTTACAATAATAACTGTCGGATCTTCAAATTCAGTAACCATTGCTAAAGCTGCATCAAAGTCAAGAAGATTATTGTAACTTAACTGTTTTCCTTGTATTTGTTCCGAGTTTGAAACTGAAGGTGTTGTACTCAATAAGTCTGAATAAAAAATTGCTGATTGATGTGGATTCTCCCCATACCTTAACGGAGGACTTCCGATTCCAGTAACATGTAGTGAAGAAGGAAGGCCTTCTTGACCAAATCTAGACCCTAACTCAGACTGAATCGTGGCATCATATTCAGCAGTGTGACGAAAAGCTTTCAATGCTAAATCTTGTCTTTGTAACAAATTAAGACCACCTTGCTTGATTTCATCAACAACCCACTCATAATCATCCGTATCTGTAACAACTGCGACTCTAGAATGATTCTTAGCTGCCGCCCTTAGTAAACTTGGCCCGCCGATGTCTATCTGTTCAATAAGCGAATCCAAATCTAAATTTTTAGATATTGCTTCCCTAAATGGATATAAATTACAAATTACCATATCAAAAATCCCAATATTATGTTCTTCGACTTCGTTGATATCTTCCTCTCTAGCAAGAATACCTCCAAAAATTAAAGGATGAAGTGTTTTGACACGCCCACCCATCATTTCTGGGAAAAGTGTAACTGAATCTACTGAAGTTACATTTATCTCTGCATCCGAAATTACTTGCGAGGTTCCACCGGTTGATACTATTTCAATATCTAAATTATTTAATTCTTTTGCTAAATCCACAATATTTGTTTTATCACTAACACTGATTAAAACACGAGATACTTGTCTTCTCTTCATATTATCTGAACTATTTGCCATTTAATACCAAAAAAATTAGGTACTATCTGGGAGTTTCTTAAGAAAAGCTCCCGGAAGTTCTTTAACAAGATAAACTGTAGTTCCTGCCTTCATTATTGCACAATCTGCTTCTTCAGCAGCCCTTACATCAACTAACAATACTATTGGTTTACCAATTATGTGACGGCCAGCCTCCAAAGCATTTAATCTAGTACTTGAAAGATGAACCATATTTCGATCACCTGGATACAATCCATGTTCAAGGTATTCAGTTGAATCTTCTTGAGAACAAGCAAAGTAAAGATGTTCAGGATTCGTATCAGTTGGCAAATCCAATTCTAATTCTAAAGTGTGAGCATAAGTTGCTCTGAGTCTGCCATTTTTCAATTGGTATCTGCCTTTAGGATCGGTCTCAACAACCCCTTGTAAATGTTTAGTTTCAAGATAATGGAAATGACGTTTCTGTGACTTGACCGCATCAATAAATTCTGAAGCTTCAATCCAGCCTTGTTTATCCATCTCAAGATCAAATCTATCTGGAAAATGGCGCAATACACCAGCCATTACTCGTCCAAACTGATCTAAATGTCTTGGGGACATTACTAAAACTCCTTCCTCTCCGCTTAATGGGCATTTTTCACCCCTGAAAAAGCCATGTCCATACTTAACTTCCTCTTTCAAAGGAACTGTTGGATTTCTACGCATGTGCAGCCATTACAACGGGTCTGTATAATATTAGTTCTGATACTACTATTTCCGCTGAAAAGTTGTTTGAACTGAACTTGTGTTTGAAGAATCAATTATGTTAGAGCCTGCTAATTCTTCACTAGTTGGTACATCTATTTCTATCCTACCTTCTGAAAAAAGATCATGCATTTTTTGTTCTTTATCTTTACTACTCCAAAAAGCTGCTTCATCTCTACTTCCTTTGCTAACAAAAATAAAAACGTTACCAGGTCTATTACGGCCCGTCCGACCTCGCCTTTGTATCAGCCGTATAGCTGATGAAACCGGTTCAAAGAATACTACGACATCGGTAGAAGGTATATCTAAACCCTCTTCACCAACTGAGGTTGCAACCAAAATATTGAATTCATCGTTCTTAAATTTATCTAATATTTCCTTCTGTTGCTTCTGTGTCATACCCTTATCTCCTACACGAGAGCCTTGACCAACAAAACGAATCGGTTTGGCCCCCTGTATCTTTTCTAAATGTTCAACAATTAATGTTGCTGTATGTCTTATTTCTGCAAATATAATAAAACGAGAAGAACCTGAATGTATCTGGACTTCAATTAATTCAAGTAAACGGTCTAATTTTGGATGATCGGTAGGATTAGATTTAGCAATTTTCTGAGCTATCTTCCAATCTGAATTCGATGCTAACCACTTATTAGCTCGACTACCTTTCTTCTTATTTTTAGCATCTTTCTCTATTCGCGAAGTATAATCTAAGAATTGAAGCATACCTTGTGTTTCAACCGTCAGAATAGCATGTGCAACTTTCATTGCCATTGCTTGAGTCGTCATCATAGTAAATGTTTGAGGAGGTGTATTTGGTTTAGTTTTGATATAAGTCATTTGTAATCTTCTCCCAGCTTCTATCAACATCGTAGTTGACACTTTTCGAGGTCTGTCTATGGCGCCTTGTTTGTACAATTTACCACAAAGATAATCTTGTAATTTTCTTAATTGATTTGCAATATCTATAACACTGAGTGGCATCTCTACTCGAATCCATCGCGTTTTGATTGGTTGAATATAGGATATCACATCCGGATCAGTACCATCTCTATTTTCCACTGCTGAAAGACCCAAATCACGACATAAACGAATAATCTCTGGTTTAGAACTGCCTGGTGAAGCAGTCATACCTACTGCTAAGTGATTACTAGAAACTGATGAATAATGGCGACCAATTGAAACATATGCATAATTCCCAACTGCTCGGTGTGCTTCATCAAAGATTACAAGTGAAAAATTCTTGAGATTCATGCGCTCATTTTCTATATCTTTTGAAACTACCTGAGGTGTTGATACAATGATTTTAGAAGATTTCCACAGAGGTTTACGAATATTAGGTGCAATCGCCCCTGTAAAAAGATTAACATCTACCTCTAAAAATTTATTAAGGAAATCTGAATGTTGTTGTGCTAATGGTTTTGTAGGTGCCATCAAAAGAATTTGACCTTTCTCTAATCGTTCTAAAATCACTCTTAGAGCTATAACTGTTTTACCCATACCTGTTGGTAGAATTACAAGTGTTGATTGTTCTAAACAAGCTTGTGAAATATTTGCCTGATATTCTCTGTCTTCTAAAGAGCCATCTTTCAAAAATTTGTGATTAAAAACCTTCATTATTGAGGTCCAATCCACCCTTTACGATAAAAATAAAATAGCATGAGTGTTGCAAAACTAATCATCGCTAAAATAATTTGATTGAAATTAAAATTAGAACCAACGTTCATACCTGCAACACCTGCAATAAGCGAAAGAGGAAGCATAATTGAACCAATTACAGTGAGTGTCGTCATTACCTCACTCAATCTTGCATTTGATTCACTTAATTTAACGGACACTTGGGAAAGATAAGTATCACGAGTTGAAGCAGCTCCCGAAGAATAATTTTCTACCTTTATTACTAAACCTTTGATAACATCTGCTAAATCACGGAAGTAAAGATAATTATCTTCCGAGATAAATTCTTCATCAGGACGCATTAATCTATTCACTATATTCTGAAGAGGAATAACCGATTTTTGAATTTCTCGAATATCTTGTTTAATTTGGTGAAGTGATTCAAGCAACTTAGGATATTCCATTTTTGGATCAAAAACTCTATCTTCCAAATCATCTAATTTATCACTATAATTTGAGATTATATCCATCCAATCATCAGCTACTGAATCTAATAATTCATAAAGTAAGAATTCAGGTCCTTTCTCAAGCCTTTTCTGGCGCCTTATAGAACGATATCTATCTCTAAAACGTTCAATAGAAGGAAGAACCGTATTTCGAACAGTAACTAATAATTTATCAGTTAAAAATACGAGCAAATATTCAGTATCGAGTTCTGAATCTGCATCACGAGCTTTCAAAACAACAAAACGATGAGTTTCATAATGTTCAGCCCTATCTACTGGATCTGCAAAACAATCTTCAACTGCAAGGGGGTGAAAATGTAAATTATTTAGCATAAACTGCTTTTCAGCTTCGCCAGGATCCAAAATATCTAACCAACCACTTTTGATGTTTTCTAGTGCCGTTGCTAAATCATTTATTTTAATTGTTTTTTCACCGGATTTACCCGTTGAAGCTGTTAACAATCTGATAGTCGACACAATCTTTCGATTTAGACTGCATTTAAACTATCTTCGGTTTTACACGATTAATTTTCTACTTTAAGATTTCTTTGGAGATTTCTTACGTAGTGTTTCAATCAACTTACTGGCAGTACCTTGACGGCCACCAGATAACTCACCATAATTTGCTACGTTTACTAAATTACAAGCATCAGCCTCTTCAAGCTTTGCTTTCGTAGCTAAATTCTTAATAAAATTAATTTGTTTAGGACTTGGTGCCTTAGGGACTGAATCGGTTTTATCACGTAATAATCCTATTAGTTGACTTGCAGTTCCTGCTTTCCCTCCAGATAATTCTTCAAATTTAGAAACATCTACTAAATTACATGCTGACTTTTCGTTGAGTTCTAATGACTCAGCAAGACTTTGAGCATAGGATAACTGTTTAGCAGATGCAGGAAGTGGGATGTCTTCAGTTTCTTTTTGAAGACTGTCTATAACTTCTCCTATTCTTTCACCACTCATTGTCTGTGGATCTTCTTTACCTATTACTTTTTCTAATTCTGAATCTGATACTAATGATGCCAATCTGATATAATAATCTAACTGACGTTTAGTAGGTGTCTCTTTCTTTTTCGATATAGCTTTCTCATGGAGCAGTTTAAACGAATTAACAAAACCGTCCCATACTGTGGCTCCATTTTGTTGACCTGTTTCTATTTGGTCTAACTCAACTTCCATTGTTGAAGTAAATGAAGGTGAAAATAAACTAATTTTTTCATCTTTAGATTCATAAAAAGGAATAACTTCATCACAAAGCAGTATGCCTTGATCAGTTGGCTTAAGTCTGCCTTTATTGTCACTACAATATTTACGATCTAATAATTTTTTTATTGTCGCAGCATAAGTTGAAGGACGCCCTATTCCTTCAGACTTCATTAAAGCTACAAGACCGTGTTGTGTATAACGTGCAGGTGGTTTTGTCTTATCTTCAATAAATCTAGGATTATCTTCATTCGCATCTAATTTTATAGATTGACCCTCTACTATTTCTGGTTTAGGGGGTGCAACGGCTGGAGCTTTTTGTATAGCTTCAAATGCGGATTCCCATCCTGAAGTTACTCTCCACTTTGTATCTCCATCTAAAGGTCTTTCAAAAGTCTCTAATTGTGTTTGTAGCTTCATACTGGTCCATTCTGAATCAATCATTTGGCTTGCAATAAATCTTGACCAAATAAGACGATAAAGGCGAACTTGAGATTCATCTAAACCACCGGGCAATTCCGTGAGGGGAGCTGTAGGTCGTATAGCTTCGTGAGCATCTTGAATACCTGATTTAGGTTTTCCTCCACCAACGCCTTTGCCGACTAAATCCTTCCCCCACTTTGAGGTTATTTTTTCTTGTGCTTTTTCACGTGAAGAGGAACTTGTTCTTGTAGAATCTGTTCTCATATAGGTTATGTGACCAGCTTCATAGAGACCTTGAGCAACCCGCATAGTGTTACTTGGCCTCCAATTATACTTACTTCCGGCAGCCTGAAGTAAAGTATCGGTTGTGAAAGGGGCCTTAGGGCGGCGTTTGTAATTATTAAGTGATAATTTTGAAACTAGAAGCTGCTTCTCGAATTTTAAACTATCATATGCCTTATTAGCTAATTCTGTACTATTTGTTCTATGTATATCTATTTTCCCTTTCTCATCCTTCCATACTAAAGAATCATCTTTATCATGAAATCGGACTCTAAAATCTATTCCTGAGGCTAAAGCTTGAACAGCCCAGTAAGGCGTTGCTACAAATTTCTGAATATCTTTTTCTTTATTAACTACAAAAGCCAAAGCTGGAGTTTGTACTCGACCCATTGAACTAAGACCCCACGATCTAGCAAATCTTGAAGTTCGATATCCTATCAAACGATCCATGAAACGTCGAACTTTAGCAGCATCAACCAGATTCATGTCTACAGTACCGGCCTCGTCTAAAGCCTCACGGATTGCAGTCTTAGTAATTTCATTAAAAGTTATTCTTTTTATTTCTTTAAATTCAGAAAATAATTCACTAAGTCTCCATGCTATAAACTCACCTTCTCTATCCGGATCAGTAGCTATCAACACTCTTTTAACTTTTTTACTACGCGCATCAGAAAGAATTTTCTTAACATTTCTCTCAGCTCTTTCTGTCCAACTCCAAGGAGGATCAGGTAAATTAGACTCAGTGTGACTCCATAAAGCCTTACTTCCATCTTTACCTTTATTTGGCAAATCTTGAATATGGCCATTAGAAGCCCTAACCAAGATATTCTTACCTAAATATTTCTGAATTGTTTTGGCTTTGGCACCAGACTCTACTACTACTAAATCCATTAAAGGACCGCCAGAAAGGTAGAATAAATATCTTTTTCTAAGGTGTAAAAGTAGCGGGGCCCTAAGGGCCCCGAACTGAGATAGGTACAAACTAATAAAATTATTTAGGTTTTAGAATAGCATATCAAACATTAAAAAAGAACCATTATAAGAGCCTAATATGATATTCGAAAAATTGAAAACCGAAAACGTTAGAATTGCACTAATCGGAGCGTCCAATGATAAACAAAAATTCGGTAATCAAATATATCTTGACCTAAGGTCGAAAGGTTATGATATATTACCAATAAATCCAAAAGAAAAAATTATTGAAGGTGATAAAGCATACGCGGAATTGAATAAAATGGACGATATGCCCGATATTGTGAACTTTGTTGTGCCACCAAACATTGCTATGAAAGTTGCAAAAGAAGCTGTAGAACTTGGAATTGAATATCTTTGGTTTCAACCTGGCTCTGAAAGTCCAGAATTAGAAAATTGGCTAAAAAATACAAACGGAATAAAATACCTAATTAATTCCTGTATAATGGTAGATACTCTATAATTAAGAAATTAGCTTCTTAATTTCATTTAAGGCTTCCGAAATTTTATCTGGTGAACAAGCACCTTGGGCATATGACTCTTTACCGCCACCACTACCTCCAACCGAAGATAATGCTAATTTGAGAAGTTTACCACAGTCTTGATTGATTGAATCTGATTTTGCAAGAATTATCGTGCCTCTTTCACCTTTAAAACAACCTATTGCTGCCAATGTATCTTTCTTAGATGTAATTTGACGAACTAACTTTTGAACCTCACCAAAATCAGTTTCACCCATATCTTGTGAATAAAATACCAAATCCCCCATCTTTTCACCCTCTAAATCAGATGATTTTAATTCAGCTAGTTCGTTTTCGAGGGATGAAACTCGATTTCTAAGTTCTTTCCATTCTTTAACGAATTTTTGGGCTGCATGAGGTGCTTGATCTACAGGTACACCAAGCTCTTCGGCTGTATCTTCTAACAAAGCTCTTTCCTCTTGAGAGGCTTTAATTGCATCGGGACCTGCTGAGAATTCTATTCTTTCCACACCATCCTGTACCCGCTCTGTCCTCAAAACCTTGACGGCGATAACCTGAGAAGTAGAATGTACGTGAGTACCGGCACAAGCTTGAGCATCGATACCAGGTATTTCGACTACTCTAACATTTCTATATTTTGGAGCCCCACCTTGATATAATGTATCTCCATACTTACTATCTGCTTCTTCCCTACTATAAAACTCAGTATTAACGGGATGATTCCCTATTATTAGCTCATTAACTTTCGATTCTATTTTCTCGATAACTTCCCGCGTAATTCGTTTATGATGAGTGATATCTAATCTTGCTCTGTCAGGATATTTAGACGTCCCAGCTTGCCATATGTGTGTTCCAAGGATTTTTCTGGATGCTGCGCCAATAAGATGAGTCGCTGTATGATGCCTACTTAATCCAGAACGATGTAAATCATCAACTACTCCGGTGATAACAGTTCCAACTGGAGGCAGTGGGCCTTCTAAACTATGAACTACTACATCACCTACTTTCTTAGCATTAATCATTTTGCTCTTGTTATTACCCCATTCAATGATCCCTATATCGCTTAATTGGCCACCACCTTCGGGATAAAATAAAGTATTTTCTAAGCAAACTTTATTAGAAGAAGAGTGTAATACTTTAGAGGTAAAGGTACGTTTCGCCATATCTTCATAAAAATCTAAATTGGTAGGCTTAATATCTATAAACTTTAAATTCTTTTCTTTTTCCTTTACATCACCTTGGTGCCTATCTGCCACCATGGCGAGAAAACCATCTGGAACGGTAATTGAATGGCCTTGGGCTTCAGCAAACTCACTTACAACTGAAGGTGGTAATCCTTGTGAATCATAAAGCTCTAATAATTTATCTTGATTTATACCTCCTGAATCTAATGCCCGCTTAACTGTGCGTCTACCTCGTTCTAGTGTTTTATTAAAACGCATCATCTCTAAATCAATCATGTCAATTATATGGATTTTATTAGTTTTAAGTTCAGGATATGTTTTAGAGAAATTATCTATATGGTGAGAAACTAAATCCGGCAATATTTCTGAAATGCCTAAATCTCTCAATAATAATACCGTTCTTCGAAGAATCATACGCGCCAGATAACCTGCTTTAACATTACTTGGAACTATTCCATCACTAAACATAAAAACTAAAGATCTACAATGGTCTATTATGGCGAAAATTTTTTCCAACGGTTCAATAATTGAAGTAAACTCAGAAAGAGATAGCCTATGACCTAATACATTTAATCTATCAAGAACCTTTTGTCTTAACTCAGTTAAATCTGAACCATAATCTATTGATAAAACACCACAAAGTTTAGCATTTTCAGTAATAAGCGAACTGGCATTTTCTAGTGTTTTTTCAAGATTAGTGCTCCGGGTCAAAAAGGACACTGCTTCCGGGAAAACTGCTTCGTAAATAGTTGAAGTCCCTTGAGAAGCCCAAACTAATCTTTCAAGACCATATCCCGTATCAACTATAGATCGAGACATTCTTCTAAATTTTATTCCTTTAAGTTCGATATCACCCTCAGGATCTTCTTCGAGGTCCATGAATACGAGGGTCGCCAACTCAAGACCACCTGCCAGAACTTCAAGTGCTTCACCTCCATTTCCACCTCCAACCCATGGATTTTCTTTATACGTTATTTTGGAGCCGTCTAAACCAAGACTAGTGTACAGCTCATGACAAAGTTCAACTGTGTGATTCTGCCAATATATTTCTTCTTGTTCACTATTAAATGCATGATGAGCCATCATTTCAAATGTAGTTAAATGGCGGCCACTTCGCCCTACTGATTCCAAATCATTAAGACGTATACATGGTTGAGAGATAGTTAAGGGATTTGCTGGAGGTTTCGAAGAACCATTAGTAACATGTGGCTGAAAAACTGCAATCGAAGCTATTGACAAGTAAATATCATTACGCCAACGCGCAACTACTGAAGCCCTATCCACTCTTGTATGGCCTTTTTTCTCAAAAAAAGTTAAAAACGCCTCACGGGCCTCATCTAAATTCATTGGTTTAGAAAAAAGAGGTTGACCAATGAAAGAATACTCTACACACGGAGCATCACCGCAAAGCTCAACTTCTACAGTTGACCAAAAGAAACATTTACACCTAGAGCATTTCTGCCTAGTAAAACCGGAGTCATGAAAGAAACTTAAGGAAAGACCGTCACCCACAGGATGACATAGAGTGGGAACTTAAAAACTGCCGAAGGCATAACCATTAATGATGGTTTGACAAATGAGGGAACTATATGGCGTCAAATGAAGCTCACAAATCATACGTTTCGGCAAGTACAATCTTACCTGAAATAACCACGCAAGGGATAATTCTAGCTATTGTTTTAGGGATGTTATTAACTGCTGCAAATGTTTACTTGGGCCTCTATGTAGGTATGACTGTTAGCGCCTCAATACCTGCAGCTGTAATTTCAATGGCAGTTCTAAGAAGCCTAGCTAAGGCAAATATATCTAAAGGAACGAATATTCTAGAAAATAATTGGGTTCAAACTGCAGTCTCCTCAGGGGAGTCTTTAGCAGCAGGTGTGATTTTTACATTACCTGCACTTTTAGTAATGAACCAAACCAGTAATGGGGAGGTAGGATGGGCTGAATTTCCTTATCTTGAAACTGTTGTTATCGCCTTAGTTGGAGGCACAATAGGTGTACTTTTTTCAATAAGCTTAAGAAGGATTTTTATTGTTAAAGAAGAATTGCCATATCCTGAAGGTGTAGCCTGTGCTGAAGTTTTAGTTGCTGGGGAAAAAGGCGGATCACAAGTAATGCCTGTTTTTGTTGGTATTGCTTTTGGAGCATTATACAAAATGTTTTCTTCATTAATGGTAACTGTAGATAATTCAGTTAAACAAGTTAGTATTGGCCTTTGGGAACATGGTTGGCAAAGTTTTTACACACTGGGGGGGAAACTCAATGAATCTGCTGCATACGCTAAGTCTAAGACTACTTTTTACTTAGGTGCTGAATTATCACCAGCTTTACTTGGTGTTGGATATATTGTAGGGCCAGCTATAGCTAGTTTCGTATTTTTTGGAGGTCTCTTAGGAGCTATTATAATAATGCCAATTGCCAGTGCATTGCTTAATCCTACTGATGCATTCATAGAACAAATTACTACTGCTGCAATGAATGGTGAGGTCATTAATTATGGAGATTATGCAAATCATATTAATGGTCGAAGAAGAATGGTTGGTGTTGGAACTATGCTAGTTGGTGGATTGTACACACTAGTTATTATGCGAGAGTCTTTAATGAAAGGCATTACTGAAATGATTGAAGCTACAAAATCTACAGTATCTACAAAAAATGGGACACTAAGAACCGATGAAGACTTACCTGCCAAATCAATAGCTATAACTAGTGCAGTAATGGCAATTCCTATGTTTTTTATGGTATGGATTATTTCAGGATTATTATTACCTGCCATATTATCATTAATTATTATTTTTACAGCTGGATTTCTATTTGCTGCCGTAGCCGGATACATGGCCGGGATAGTTGGCAGTAGCAATAATCCACTATCTGGCGTTACAATAATTGTAGTGATTTTGACTGCCACGATTTTTGCATTACTAAACAGTCTAGTTTATGGTGGAGAACGTACTCAAGAATTGCAAGTTGCAGTTATTGGAGTCGCTGCATTCGTAGCTTGTGCTGGGGCCATATCTGGAGATAATTTACAAGACCTAAAAACGGGATATATATTGGGTGCAACTCCTTGGAAACAGCAAATTGGACAAATCGTAGGTATAGCTGCAGGTGCCTTAGTAATTCCTCTTGTTTTAAATTTATTATCTGATCAAATTTTGAATGGAGATTTAGAAGCACCGCAAGCCTTTCTGATGGCTAGTATAACTAATGGGATTCTTGGTGGAGGAATGGATTGGTCCATGGTTTACATGGGTGCTGGAATTGCCTTTTGTCTTATAGCTCTTAGGCATCCTGAACATTACATCAATATTCTTATCTGCGCATATGTCTTATTTTTAATCGGAGGATTTTTAGAAGAAGCTATTCCTGCATTTTTATTCTCTGGAAGTTTATTAATTGCAGCTGCACAAGGATGGATTAAAGAAAAAGGCGGCCTAAACATCTCCATAATGGCTGTAGCAGTAGGAATGTATCTCAGCTTAAAAATGACAATACCTATTTTTGTTGGAGGAATGATAAAAATGTATATAGACGGTAAATTTGATAAACCTCTAAAGAAAATAAGACCTGAATTGTACAAAGAAGGGGAAGAAGAATTATTGGCTGAAGAAAAAGAGAAGTTACATGGGCCTGGTATTTTATTCGCTTCTGGTTTAATTGCGGGTGAGGCAATTATGGGAATTGGCTTGGCTGGAATGGCTGTTTCGGGAATTTATCTAGGAATTACAAATAACCCTTCAATTTATCCTGGCCTACTCGCTTTCAGTTTTGGAGCAATGATTATGGCAACATTTAGCTTAAGACAAATGAAAGATGACGATTTTGGCAAAGTTGAAGAATGGAATTTTAATGAAGACATACAAGAAGCTGAAATGATAGAAGATATTCCAAAAAGGAAAACTAGAAAAAAGACAAAAAAATAATAGTGAGATTTAAAGATTGGTTGAAAGAAATTTTGTAGTAATTGGCCATCGAGCGCATACGACCGCAGATTGGAAATTAGATGACCTATGTGGTGGTGCTGGAAGACTTGATGTTCTTGTAAGATGTGTTACTGCTTCTCTTTGGAAATCTCATGGAATAAGAAAAGATACCGATGTTTGGCTAATTCTCAATGGCCCTCCAAATGCTCCGATAACCGTTCATTTTAGTGGCGAAAAAATACGTTATCTTAACCCAGATGAACGTTCAACGGCAGCCCTAATTCGTAATGGATTAATCAAATATAAAAAACAGACTAAGGCCTTGGAAACCAGCCCCGGAATAACTATGGAAAAAATAGGGTTAGAAGAAATTTTGATGAGGCTACCTAGACCGGTGCTTTTGAATGAAAATGGAGAAGATAAAATCAATAATTCAGGTACATTTATACTTGGAGATGATAAAGACCCCACTAAAACTGAAATGGAAATATTAGATAAATTACCTAAAATAAATTTAGGAAAAGAAAGTTTGCTTAGTTCAGCCTGCATAACATTAATACATCATCGCCTAGACGAAAAATAGCATGGAAGCTATAATTCTAGTAGGGGGATTTGGGACCAGACTTAGACCCTTAACTCATACAGTTCCAAAACCATTACTTCCTCTAGCAAATATCCCAATGGTAGAGCGTATGATTCGGAATTTACCTGAAGTGTTTGACACTGCCATTTTAGCAGTCAATTATGGTTTAAAAGATATGAAAGAATATTTTAAAGGAAGGGACGTCGGAAAGAAAGTTGTACTTGTTCCAGAAGATGAACCATTAGGGACTGGAGGTGCAATGCGAAACTGCATTGATTATGTTACAGGTACTACTGCAGTATTCAATGGAGATATAGTAAGTTCTATAGACTTAAATAAAATGTTAGAACAACATATAAGAACCAAAGCTAAAGGAACGCTTGCATTATGGAAAGTTGCAGATCCAAACCGATTTGGTGTTGTTGAATTTAAAAATGGAGAAATATTGCAATTTCAGGAGAAGCCCGAGAAAGGGACCGAATTATCAAACCTAATTAATGCTGGAACCTATCTATTGGAACCTGAAATATTAGAGATGATACCTCCCAAACAAAAAATTTCTATTGAAAGAGAAATATATCCTAAAGTTGCCGGAGAGGGGTTACATGGTTTTCCGTTTGAAGGATACTTTATCGATGCTGGAACACCGGAATCCTATCTTGAAGCAAATTTCAAATCAATCGGAAATAATGGAACTGCAGCCCACACTGGAGCAAATATACGAGGCTCTGTCATGATACACGAAAATGCAAAATTAGAACATTGTATCATTGGGCCCAAGGCAATTATTGGACCTAATGTTAAGCTTGAGAAATGTATAATTAGAAACTCGGTGATTCTTTCTGATGTCAATGGCTATGGTAGTGTTGTAGAAGAAAGCATTATAGGGCCAAACATAAAATTTGAAGAGGATGTGAACCGAAGTTTAATATCCCCTAAAGGTCAAATAACATTTTAGATTAATTATGCCACTTAAAATTATTCAAATCCCAGTTGGACCATTGGTAATGAATGCTACACTAGTAATGGATATAGAAAGTAAAGAAACTATATTTTTTGATCCAGGTGATGAAATTGAAAATATATTAAAAGTTGCTAAATCTGAAAACATGAATATTGTTAGACTAATAGCAACTCACTGTCATGTGGATCATATTGCTGGAGCAAAACTTGCAATTGAAAAATTGAGATTGCCTCTTGAAATATGTCCTTTAGGAAAAGAAATGCTCGGAAGCGTAGGTCCAATTGCTGCAGCGTTCGGATATATAGCCTCTGAAATCAAAGAAGGTGGATATCTTAATGAAGGAGATATTGTAAACATTGGTGAAACTAAATTTCGTATTTTACATTGTCCCGGACATAGCCCCGATTCACTCTGTTTTTACACAGATGGAGTTTTGATAGGAGGTGATGTTATCTTTAAAGGTAGTCTGGGAAGAACTGATTTACCTGGCGGGAATACTGAACAATTAATGAATTCTATTACTGAAAAAATCTATTTATTACCTGACGAAACCACTATTTATTCAGGACATGGCCCTAAAACCATATTAGGAATAGAAAAGAAACAAAATCCTTATCTTAATGGGACATTGAGACTAGCATAGTAATGTTTATATCGATTTCATAATTAAGGTAAAATTGATGAGCTATGAGAAATATAATGAAAAAGTAAAAAAAATCTCAGAATCCATCAAATTAAATAAGAAATTAATTACTACAAATCGGAAAGGACATAATTACAGAGATTTGAAATTTAAAAAGAATCAAAACCGAATTGATACTGGAAATCTAACAAATATACTTTCAATAGATGGCAAATATATTGATTGTGAATCTGCAGTAACTATAGGTAAAGTGAACCGGGCAACAATTCCAAGGAAAAAAATAATCCCCTCTCTACCAGAAGGAGATAATTTTACAGTAGGGGGATGTCTTGCTGGATTAGGTTTAGGATCAAGTTCATACATTCATGGTTTTTTTAATGATAATGTAATCGATTTTGATATTGTCCTAGGCAACGGCGAGATAATGAAAAATGTTTCAAAGTTGAAAAATCCTGATCTATATTATGGAATCGGAGGAACTTACGGCACGATGGGGATTATCACAAGGGTCAAAACAAAATTAGTTTCCTGTGAAAAATATGTTAAAGTAAATTACTTTCATTATGACTCATTCGAGAACTTCTATGAAGAATTTCAAAGAAAAATTAAGAAGAAGAATGACGACTTCATTGAAGCTTTTCAGAATAAAAAAGAAGATTATACTATCGTAACTGCAAATTTTATCAGCGATGTAAATCCTAATGATGTTTCAGTCATAAAAGATAAAGATATTTTAAAACAGCGTCACATGTGTATTTATGCACAAATCGCAAAGAAAAAGAAATCGAGTTATTTGAGATTACTGGACTACTTAGAACGATATAGTTATTCTGCTTTTTGGGGACATTATCTATACTCTCCTTATAAGATTAGAGATTATATTTATGCTGGATTGATGTATTCACTGATACCTAAGAAAATATTAGACGCATCTCCAGGCCATGGGAAGTATAATATTTCTAAATATTTTCATGCTGCCAATCGTATAGTTGGAGATTATACTAGAGATGAATACGTTATTGCTACAGATATTGGAGTGCCACTATCAAAATTAAAAGGTGCGATAGATTTAGCAGATGAAATGACAGGGACATACCCTCGCTGGTTATGCCCAATAATAGACAATCATAATCCGGAAAAAATATTTTGTACAAGAAAGACTGATATTTGTAAAGATGATATCATTATTGATTTAGGAATATACGGAATTAAAAACACCAATAACAAGTCAAAGAGAATAAATCAAGCATTTGAAAAATTTTCTTTTGATAACGGTATTTTCAAAGGTTTTTTTTCTACTTGTTATTTTACTTATGATGATTTTTGGAAACAATTTGATAAACAAAAATATGAAAATATTAGGAAAAAATATCATGCTGATAAGAACTTTATGGATATATATGATAAGATAAACTATCGAAATAAAGTAAAAAACGGAAATTTAAGAAGCAAACTATTCACTTTCTTTGGAAAGAAATACTTGAGACAAATTAATAAAAATAAGGATACATTAATTAAATAAGATATGAAAACATTAATAGTAGGAAATAGGCCACTAAATAGTAATATAATTGATTTAGCAAAGGATAAACTCGTAATTGCAGCAGATGGAGGGGCTGATCGATTATTAAAACACAATATTATGCCTGATTACATAATTGGAGATTTAGATTCGATATCTGATAAAAATGCGACAAAACTAGAAGAATGGATTGTTTCAAATAAAAATATTCAAAAAACAGATTTAGAAAAAGCAGTTGATTATGCAATTGAAAAGGGTTCAACTGATATTCAGATAGTTGGATGGTCTGGTGGTAGAATAGACCATACCTTGGCAGCATTAGGTTTAGTATTTAACTCTAAAATTAGTCTTATTGATGAACACTTTACAATACAAGCTATTCTCGATTCAAAACAAATAGAAGGTGCTGAGAATACCTTATTTTCACTCATTGCAATGCCTGAGGCTCGCGTTAGCGTTACAGGAGCAAGATGGAATCTTCAACATGAAAAATTAACCATGGGAGGGAGAGGCGTGCATAATGAAATAGGACCTACCGGAACTGTAACTATCGATTGTCATAGCGGAAATCTACTACTAATTCAAGGTAATTTTGTATTGCCTCACGATTGACTATTTTCTATCTCAGAAACTAGAAAAGTCATTAAGGCTGAACCAAGAAGTGCAGATACAAATACCTCAAGATTGGCTAGGTCAACCTCATTAACGGGATTTGTCAGATAATCTATTCCAGTTTGTAAATCTGAAGTGTAAGTACCATAAATCACTACTGAAAGCAATCCAAAAATAGATCCGGCCAAACCTCCATTGGCGGTAACTCTATTAGATAAGGATAAGAAAATCGGAAGTACTGTCGCTGCTGCAAACAAATCGGCCACCAAAAAAATTCTGAAAACACTTAATGCATCTTCGGAATAATACCATGCCAATATAATTGCAATTGGAGCTATAGCAATTACGCCATATCGGGTCTGTTGGATATCAAACTTAGAATCTGTTAAATCTCTAGAAACCACGGCAATAACTGCATTTTGAAGTGTATCTATACTAGAACAAACTAAAGCTACACCGAGAACTAATAACATAGCCAATATTGGTTCTGGGTAATCATGAATTAGTTCAAAAAATGCAATAGAAGGATCAATAATAGCCCCTCGACCAGCAGTGACTGTCCCTAAAAAACCAAATAGTAATACTGCAATAAAACAAAGAACTGAGGCCATAATTGCCCCTTTCTGTAAAGCTTTATCATCTTTTGAAGCCCAAGTGCGCTGCCAATTACCCTGTGAAAACATTTCTGCAGCAGTTATTGCTAATACCAGTGCTAAACCTGCTTTAAATGTTGAATAATCACTAATACTTCCATGGTGCCATCCTGATTCAATATCTTCGGGAGTGTAGGCTCTAGCATCATCAATGGAACTACCAATACCTTCATTGAGAATAAGTAAAATAATACAAATTATCAACCAAATTATGAATAATGACTGTATGCGATCAGTCTTAATTGAAACAGGTAGACCACCAATTACTGTGTAAAAAGTTGTAACGACTGCAACACAAACTATAGGAACTAAAAAATCAATTCCCGATAAAAATTCAACGGCACGTCCAATTGCAATATACTCTGCAAACATAAATGTAAACATATAAATTATAGAAATTATACCTACATAAATTTGCATTGGGCGACCCATTTTCTGACGAACAAAATCTGCAAGAGTCACACCATCGGGAGTTAATCTACGAATTATAGGACCTAAATAAGCTAATAAAAGAAATGGAGTGGCTGAAGATAAAGCATACCCAAATACATCATAGAATCCACCATAATACCCAACTTCTGAAGGGCTAAAGAGAATCCATATCCCCATCCCAGAAGCAAACAAACTAAGTCCAATCATTATCCAATTTTGACTACCGCGAGCTGATAAAAAATAGTCATTATCTAATTCATTTTCTGAAGACTCTCGATAACCTAGCCAAGCAAAAAAAGCTAATGAACTGAACAATAAGATATAAGCAATACTTGAAGATATCATGCCATAACTTCCATGGACTGGCCTAAATTTTCAACAATTTTACAAACCCTTTCATGATTCTTTCCAATAATGTATAAAGAAGGTTCGAAACCATAACCACCTTCATCTATCAAAGCTTCAGCTTCTGTTGATTCCTTATGAACTGATAACTTTTCTCCAACTCTTTCTAACTTAGCAGATACAATCTGCAATTTTTCTAATATATCTGAAACAATAGAATCCCATCTAAGATTGATTATTACTAATATTTTTGAATCAAACTTTCGCAATTCTAATAATAAATTTGACAAATGAAAAGACCCCCCAAATTTTGCTGAAGAAAGTGGGCGAGCCTGACCTCCAATAGGCGTTAAACGACCTGGAAAAGCTGCAACATCTGATACTTCAACAGCTTCATTTGTTGCTATCGCAATATTCACTCTTACTTGTGGAGAAAGTAAAGGAATTACTCTTGCCAAGCGTTTTCGCATATCTGTAATCTTAACCAAGGTCCTTTCACGACTACCCTGAACTGGAAAATTTATATTCAATTCATGATTATCAACTTGAATTGATAATTTCCAAGATGAGGCATCACCTTCTTTGAGAATCTCGGCTAATGATTTTGCAGCTACTTGCAAGTCACTTTCAATTGGTTCTTTGTAACGTGTTGGTAATGTATGTAAATAATTGCCAGCCATTACTTGACTAACTCCTAAAGCATTACCAAGACGTGATTGAGTCCAACCATCTTCAGCAAGTATTCTACAAGAACGGCCTCTTAATTCTTTGAATAAACTACTAGTCAATTCTACTGGCATCATATTAATCAGTTCTAAAATATAATAAGCCATTTATAAAATTTATGTAAGCCTTTTAGCAAGGGGTCTAATGAACTTTGGTTTAAAGAGGTTAAATTTGGCAAAAAATATACCAGTATCAAAAAAAATATTAGAAGAGATATTTGATGAAACCGGATTCGATCAAAATAATTTATCCATCCGTGAAACAAATCGTTTAGCTACAATTATAAGTAAAAAAAGCAATATTGAATTCATTAGAATGGAAATGGGAATTCCAAACATACCTCCTTCTAATATTGCTAAAGAAGCTGAAAAAGAAGCTATTGACAAAGGAATGCAAGGCTTCTATCCACCCTTTGATGGAATTCCCGAACTAAAATTTGCAGGAAGTGAATTTGTTAAAGCCTTTTTAGATATAAATGTAGGTCCTGAGAATGTAATTCCAACATGTGGTTCATTACAAGGAGGGTATATTTCGCAAGCCCTAGCTGGAAATATGTACCCGGGAAAAGACACTATTTTATATTTGGACCCTACCTTTCCAGTAACAAGATATCAAGCTAAATTCTTAGGATTGAACAGTAAAGGCATTGAACTATACGATAATAGGGGTGACGAATTAATTAAAGCCATTAATGAAAAAGTTGAAAATGGCAATATAGGAGGTATTCTTTGGTCATCTCCAAATAACCCTAGTTGGTCTTGCCTAACTGAAAGTGAATTAGAAGGTATTGCCGATATTTGTGACAATAATAATATATTAGCAATTGAAGATTTAGCATATTTAGGAATGGACTTTAGAAAAGATTATTCACAACCTCATCAAAAACCATATATCCCTACAATTGGAAAATTTGGAACAAAGTGGGTAACCTTAATTTCAGCCTCCAAAGCGTTTTCATTACCAGGGCCAAGATGTGGACTTGCAATTATTTCTCCGAAGTTAGATAAAATGGAATTTCAGGGGCTCGAAGATTTTTGTGGTAGAAAACGATTTGGACATGCCTTTTCTTTGGGTGGATTGTATGTCACTACATCAGGAGTTAGCCATACTGCTCAATTTGCTTTAGCTAAAATACTGAAAGCATCTACTGATGGGGAATTCAATTTTGTTAAGATTACTAGCGAATATGGAGAAAGAGCCAAGCATGTCAGAAAGCTTTTCTTAAAATATGGTTTCAAACAAGTTTACAAAAAAGATATGGATGAAACTGTTGGTGATGGCTTCTACCTAACTATGTCTTATCCAAATTTTGATGGAAATAATTTAATGCTAGAATTGATGAGATATGGAATTTCAACAATTACTCTAAAATCGACCGGTTCAAATAGACATGAGGGGTTGCGAATTTGTATTTCTTTTGTAGATTTGAAGGATATGCCACTTCTAGAAGAGAAATTAAAACGATTTATGGAGACTAATACTTGAAAACAAACAATATTAATTTTGATGACTTGACTTTTACATTTACAGAAACGCGTTCAATGTATGTTACAAAGTGTAAACGAGGTGACAATTGGAATACTGGAGAATTGGTTCCTTATGGAAATATCTCAATATCTCCGGCTTCAACTGTATTAAATTATGGACAGGGGTTATTTGAAGGAATGAAGGCCTACAAGACCGATGGTGGCCGAATTTTGTTATTCAGACCTGAAAAAAATGCCGAGAGAGCTGCAAAGGGGTGTCTTCGATTGTCCATGCCTGAAATACCAAAAAATGTTTTTATGGATGCTGTGAAAAAAATAGTCAAAGACAATTCAGATTATATCCCACCTACGGAAAAAGGAGCATTGTACATAAGACCTATTATTTTTGGATCGGCTGAGGGACTTGGAGTAGCCCCTTCAACTGAATATACCTTTATTATCTATTGTTCGCCAGTTGGACCTTATTTTAAAGGAGGTTTATCACCTATAAAACTAATAGTTTCAACCGATTATCACAGAGCACCTCTCAAGGGAACTGGAGGTGTGAAAGCCATAGGGAATTATGTCCCTGGAATGTTACCAAGTGGCAACGCCAAAAAGATGGGATTTGCTGAAATAATATACTTGGATGCAGCTGAAGAAAAATACGTGGAAGAAGTAGGGGCTGCTAACTTTTTTGCAATTAAGGATGGGAATATTATAACTCCTGAATTAACGGGCTCTATTCTTCCCGGTATAACTAGAGATTCAGTAATACGCATAGCTAAAGAAAAATTAGGAATGAATATAGAAGAAAGACGAATAAGTATTGATGAAGTTATGGAGGCCGATGAAGTATTTTGTGCAGGTACTGCTGCAATAATCTCTCCAATAGGGTCAATAAAGTATAATAATAAAGAACACATATTCTCAAATGGAGATGTTGGAAATATTACAAGAAAACTATACGATATTTTAACAGGTATCCAATTTGGTACAGATAGTGATCCTTTCGATTGGATACTAGAGCTATAACGTAATTTATACCCCCTGACAATAGTTTGGATAGCATGAAAGCCCTCATAAATGAATTATCCAATAAAATTAAGACAAGAAATGCGCAAATTGGCATTATTGGAATGGGGTATGTTGGTATTCCCTTAGGATTAGAATTCGTAAAATCTGGATTCTCAGTAACTGGATTTGATAAAGATAAAAAACGCGTAGATGACCTTAATGACGGAAAACAAATAATGAAACATATTTCTTCGGATTTAATGACTGAATTTATTAGTGAAGACAAAGGAAAAGCTACAGCTGATTTTACCAAAATAAAAAATATGGATTGCCTAATTATTTGCGTTCCAACTCCTCTTGATGAACATGAACAGCCAGACATGACTTATATTGAAAGTGCAACTAATGAAATATCAAGAAATTTATCTAAAGGTCAACTAATCATCCTTGAATCCACTACATATCCTGGAACCACAAGAGAAATAATAAAACCACTACTTGAAAAAACAGGATTGAAGACTGGAGATGATTTTTTCCTAGCTTACTCTCCTGAAAGGGAAGATCCGGGAAATAAAAAATTTAGTGTATCTAAAATACCTAAAGTAATAGGCGGATATACTGATAACTGCTTACAATTAACAAGTGAACTTTATGAAACAATTGTATCTGAAACTGTAAAAGTTAGTTCGATGGAGGCTGCTGAATCTACAAAACTTATGGAAAATATTTTCAGAGCTGTAAATATTGCAATGGTTAATGAATTAAAACTAATTTTAGATAGGATGGGAGTAAATATTTGGGAAGTTATTGATGCAGCAAAAACAAAGCCTTTTGGATTTATGCCATTTTATCCCGGACCAGGTATGGGAGGACATTGCATACCTATTGATCCATTTTATCTTTCATGGAAAGCGAAAGAATTTAATACTGAAGCTCGATTTATCGAATTAGCAGGTGAGATTAACCGGAAAATGACGGAACATATAGCTCACAGAGTTGGAAAAGCTTTGAATGATGATAAGAAAAGTATCAATGGAAGTAAAATACTTGTAGTGGGTCTGGCATATAAAAAAGATATTGACGACATAAGAGAATCACCTGCAATTAAGATTATAGATTTATTGACTTATAAAGGAGCAAATATGGACTATCATGATCAATTTGTAAAAACATTTAGAGATTTGAAAAGTATTGATTTAACTGCTGATAATATTAAGGAATATGATGCAGTCCTAATTACTACAGATCATACTAAAACGAACTATGACTTAATCGGGAAATATGCCTCATTAATAGTAGACACACGTAATGTTATGTCCCATGTGGAAGAACCAAAAGCTAGAATCGTAATGGCTTAGGAATGGATAAATATCAAAATATACGTAATAATATTATAGATAGATATAGTTGTTTAGTTGATGATGAAAAGAAATTTGCAGATTCAATTAATATACCCCTGAAACAATCTTTTAGAGTTAATACATTAAAAGAAAAGAAAAAAACGGTGATAAACAAATTAAAGGAATATGATTCTAACATAAAGACTACCAAATGGAATGATAATGCCCATATTTCAGAACTAAATAATTTGGGTAGTAGTTTAGAACATTTTGTTGGTCAAATATATATCCAAGAGCTTACTTCGATGATTCCACCATTAATAGTTAAAGATTTAATTAAGGATATTAAAATCATAGATTGTTGTGCAGCCCCTGGTTCGAAGACAACACAAATAGCAGCTATGATGGAAAATAAAGGCCATATTATTGCAAATGATGCTAGACATGCCCGATTAAAGTCATTGAGGGGGAATCTTGACAGACTTGGAGTTACAAACACTTCTGTAACACTAAGAGATTTTAAATCATTTCCAAACACAAGTGCAGACTTATATTTTGTTGATGCACCATGTAGCTCAGAAGGCACGATTCGTAAAAAAAATGCAGTGGCCCGAACTTGGAAAGAAAGGGATTATCTTAGATTTAACAAACTTCAAAATGGATTATTAAGCAAAGCCTGTGAAATGGCACCCTCAGGAAGCACAATTGTCTACTCGACTTGTACGTTTTCTCCTGATGAAAATGAAAAGGTAGTTAGCGAAACCTTAGACAAGTATGATCTAAAAATGAAAACTATCAGTATCGAAAACCTAAGAAGTGAATCTGGAATAACTGAATGGAATAATGAGAGCTATAATTCAGAAGTGAAAAAATGCATGAGAGTATGGCCGCATCATAATGACACTGATGCCTTCTTTATAGCTAGGATGGAAAAATATTGAAGCAATTAGAAGAAGTGAAAAAAAACTTGCTTTTAGAGTACTGTCTCGAACGCTTTGGAATAAATCCTGAAATTTGGGAGGGATATATTTGGTATTCCGGATCAAAAAATAAAATATATCTAGCAAATACTCTAGAATTGGAAAGAATTATTCCAGAAAGTAAGGGCATTTGTATTTTCAGACTTGATAAAAGCCCTAAGCCAACAACCAATTTCCTCCAACTTTTTGGAAGATATATTACTAGAAATTACGTAGAACTTGATAATGAAAATACAAAGAAGTATTGTAGAGGTGAAGATTTAATCTTAGAAAATAATAAATCTATAATCCCTGGTTTTTTACTAATGACTAACAAGAATCGATTCTTAGGCTGTGGACATTGGAATGGTAAAATACTAAAGAATCAACTTCCGAAATCCAAATTTTGTAAGATAAACTTTCTTTGATGCTGCCCATACCGCTTAATTATTGGCTTTTACATGGTTAAACATGGGTCAAATGACCTTCGATTTCGAAGATGAAGATAATTCTCCTGAAGAGCCTCCAACTGAGGTTAATAAAGTAGTGAAAAAAAAAACCACAGAAAAAAATATAACTGAATTAGAAAAAAAAAAAGAATCGGAGAAAGAAAAAATAATCGAAGAGCCTCCGATTGAAGTGAAGAAGATAGAAAGAAAGGAACGTAAAAAGAAACCTAAAACTAAGGCGCATCAACTCGCAAAAGAACAACGAGATATTCCCGTTTCAGAATTCTTTGAACAGAACAGACATATTCTAGGATTTGATAATCCTACTCATTCGTTGATTACGGCTGTTAAAGAAGGAGTGGACAATAGTTTAGATGCATGTGAACAGGCTGGATTTCTACCTGAATTAAAAATAGAAATTGGTAATTTAGGAAAAAATGAATTAAGTATTGCAATTGAGGATAATGGCCCTGGAATTATTGAAGAGAATGTACCAAACGTTTTTGGACGACTTCTGTATGGTTCTCGTTTCGGAAGTGGGAAGCAATCTCGTGGACAACAAGGTATCGGAATCTCAGCCGCTATAATGTATGGTCAATTAACAACAGGCCGATCTGCAATTATTAGTACTAGAATATCAAAAGAGCATTTGGCAAATCGAATAACTATGAAGCTAGATACCAGAAAGAACAGAGGTAATATTGAGCGAACTGAAGATTTTGTCTGGAAAAATGATACTGAAGAGCCTAATGAGGATGGCCTTTATCCTGAAAAGTACCACGGAACTAGAGTGGAATTTGCAATCAAAGGAAGATATCGTGAGGCTAGACCCTCCGTTTTAGAGTATCTCAAGTCTACTGCTATTGTAAATCCTCATGCTAAAATAATTTTCAAAAATCCTGAAGATAAAGTTTTCTTGTTTGATAGAGTAAGTCATGAACTTCCTAAATTACCAACTGAAGGTGTCAAACCTCATCCACATGGAGTTGAATTAGGCCAATTAATGCGTATGGCTCATCATAGTTCTGAGCATCAAATGGGAAATTTCCTCCGTAAAGATTTCTCATCAATGGGAACTAAAAGTATAAGTGATGTTTTGAAAAAAACAAGATTAGCACCCTTAGTTAGGCCACAAGATACGACTCGAGTTGAAGTTAAAAAATTAATAGAAGCATTCAAAGTAACATCGATAAGAACACCAACAAGTGGAGTCTTGGTACCCATAGGGCCTAAATTAATAAAGTTAGGATTAAAACAAGTTTTAGAAGAATATAGGCCTGACTTTTACACACTACCTATTAGCAGAACGCCCTCTGTTTTTTCAGGTACTCCTTTCTTAGTTGAAGTCGGAATGGTTTATGGAGGGAACTTACCAAAAGATCAACCCGTACAAATTCTAAGATTTGCAAATAGAGTTCCTTTGCTTTACCAGGCTGGAGGTTGTGCTATTACTAAAGCTATTCAAAATATCAATTGGAGGCTTTATGGACTTGATCAAAAAGGTGGAAAAGGTACGCCAAGTGGTCCTGCAATTATTCTAGTCCATGTAGCTTCAACAAATATACCCTTCACATCTGAGGCAAAAGAAGCAATTGCAGATATAGAAGAGATTAAAAAAGAGATAAAACTAGCCTTGCGAAACAATGCTAAAACTCTTTCAAAACACCTTAAAAAACAAAAAAAACGAGCCAAAGTTAGTGAAAAATTTGATTTAGTTCAAAAAGTTTTACCAGCTATTGCTGAAAAAGCATCAAGTGTTGTAGGTAAACCAGTGCCGAATCTGGACAAAATAGTAGCAGCAATAATGGATGTTGTTTGGATTGAAGAAAAAATAGAATTTGAAACTGATCAAATTAAAATAGAAATTAAGATTATTAATTATCGTTTAAGGTCAGCTAATTTCAAATTAAGAGTGGAAGTACCAGGCCATGAAATTACAGAAGAATTACCTAGACCTGGGAAAAAGGAAGGAAGTCATGTTATTTGGTCTGTAGGTTTACCAACCACCGAATCTGCAAAATATAAATTTGTGGTACCTCAAGGGAATCGAAGTAGTTTTGAAGGATTAGAGATATGGGTAGAAGGAATTGATTCCACAAATATAATCGGAGCTGAAAAATGGACTGGAGTGATTGATCCCGGAATAAATGAAGCCTTAGAAGCTGAAAAACAAGGACTTGGGTAATTATGAACTTGCCGAACGGCATAAGAAAAAAAAGATCATTCTTAGAAATTAAAGAAAATAAGAATTGGATTACTTGGAACCCATATCATTCAAAATTATCTGCATATATATTGGCAAAGGGAGCATATTGGCCATTTACCAAAAAAAGCATTGTCTTATATTTAGGAGCTGCAGAAGGAACCACTATACGTTTTCTTAGCAATATTTGTTCTGATGGTCGAATTATTGGAGTAGATATCTCCCCTACTTCAATGGCTGAATTACTTCTTTTGGCTGAAGAAAAAAAAAATATTATCCCATTCTTAGGTGATGCGCAGCTTCCAAAATACTATCAGCCCCATGTTAATTCTCCAGAGATAATATACCAAGACATTGCTCAAGGTAATCAATTAGATATTTTTATAAGAAACTATACTTATTTTAAACCTAAATGTGGTTTTCTAATGCTTAAATCAAAATCCATTAAAGGAAATGATAACGAAATTATTGCTCAGTACAAAGAGAAATTAAAATCTAATTTCAAAATTGTGGAATGTATTAATATTTCAAAATGGGCTAAGGGCCATAGAGCCTATTATGTCCAATAATGGAGCCATCGGTGGGAATCGAACCCACGACCTGCGCCTTACCAAGGCACCGCTATACCCCTTAGCCACGATGGCTCAAAAATGCGACTGAGGGGGGCTAAAAAGAGTTTAGCACAATTTGTGCCTATAATACCCATAGCCTATTACACCCTATGCTATTCTGTGACAAACGGTTAATCAAAAATCATGGTAACATACATAACTAATAGAAAAACTAAAGAAGAAGTTTTGAATGGTTTTGAACCTTTAATTCGAACTTGGTTTAATAACAAGTTTGATGATTTAACTCCGCCTCAGGCAATGGCAGTCCCATTAATAGAGAAAAATAAAAATGTCCTTGTTTCAAGTCCAACCGGGACTGGGAAAACCTTAACTGCATTTTTAAGTATTCTAAATAATTTTCTTAAACTCTACCGTGAAGATAATTTTGAAGATGGTGTCCATGCAATCTATATTTCACCGTTAAAAGCTCTCGCAAATGACATTGATCGAAATTTAAAACAACCTCTTGAAGAAATGATGGTATTGGCTAAAGAATTAGAAATAGACGTACCTGAAATTAAAGTAGCAGTTAGATCAGGTGATACGTCACTTAAAGAAAGAGCGCGGATGGTTAGGAAGCCACCACATATCATAATTACTACTCCTGAAAGTTTAGGTCTTTTATTATCATCCAAAAAATTTAGAGACCATTTCAAAAGAACTAAATATATTATTTTAGATGAGATACACGACTTAGCCAATAATAAGAGAGGCACACACCTATCACTTTCCGTTGAAAGATTGGCTCAGATTATCGATCGTGAACCTGTAAGAATAGGATTATCTGCAACTCAAGCACCTATTGAAGATATTGCGGGATTTCTAGGAGGGTACTACCAAGGGAAACCAAGGCATGTAAATATTGTAGATGTTAAGGAAAGAAAACATTTAGACCTAAGGGTTCTTTGCCCTGTCGACGATCTTACTTTACATTCGACCGAAGTTATTAATTCGAAAATGTATGATCTTCTCGTGGATTTAATTAAAGATCACCGAACCACTTTAATTTTCACAAATACAAGAGCCGGAACTGAATCTATTTCATTACAACTTAAAGAAAGAGGAATCGAAAAATTAGCTGCACATCACGGTTCATTATCAAAAGAAATGAGATTTGATGTTGAGAAAAAATTAAAAGGAGGAGAAATGGATGTCGTAATTTCTTCAACGAGTCTTGAATTGGGGATAGATATTGGATATGTGGACTTAGTTGTTCAAATTGGATCCCCTAAATCTATTGCAAAAGGCCTACAACGTATTGGAAGATCTGGGCATGCTTTAAGAGCCATATCAAAAGGTAGACTGGTTGTATTTGATTCCGACGATTTAATTGAATGTGCCGTTTTAGTTAGATCGGCTTATGCTGGAGAAATTGATCGTGTTTCAATACCTGAAAAAGCTACTGATGTTTTAGCTCAGTCTATCATTGGAATGTCATTGGATAGAACATGGAATGTTGAGGAAATGTATAAACTCATAATTTCGGCATACCCATATCGTAATTTATCTAAAAATGAATTTTTAGAAATATTGGATTTCTTGGGTGGAAATGCATTAGAAAAACACGGTGTTTATCCTAAAATTTGGTATGATAAAACTGTAGGTGAAATTGGAATAAAAAGAGGTTCACGTCAAATTTATAATATGAATATAGGTACCATTCCGCAGGAGATAAACTATGCAGTCGTCCTTGAAGGAAGAGGCGCCCAATTAGGGAACTTATCTGAAAAATTTGTTGAAAATCTATCCAAAAATGATATTTTTGTTCTGGGAGGGCGAACATATCAATTTTTAGAATCGAATAGATCTACTGTGGTTGTAAAAGATGGACTTGGGAGAAAACCAACCGTACCTTCTTGGTCTGGAGAAATGTTACCGCGTTCTTTTGATTTATCTGAAGCTGTTGGAAGATTCAGAGGTGAAGTTGAGGAAAAATTAAAACTTACCGAAGAAGAAATTTATAGTTGGCTTGAAGATGAATTTAAATTAGACAAAGGTGCTGCTAGAACTATAATCTCGCATTTAGATGAACAGAAGAAAATTTGTGGATTTATCCCTTCAGACAAAGATCTTATGGTTGAAGGATATATCGATAATAGGGGACGGAATGGAGCAATATTCCATTTTCCTTTTGGTAGAAGAGTCAATGATGCTTTGGCAAGAGCATTTGCATTCCAACTAGGAAACGAAATTGGAGGAAGTGTTAGGATTTCATTAAGTGATGATGCATTTTTATTAACATTTCCGACTAGATTGGCAATTGAAGGAATTGCTGACAGACTAATGCCAAAAAATTTAGAACCATTATTACGGAAATCTATTGCCAATACCGAAATCTTTGCACAAAGATTTAGACACTGTGCTAATCGTTCATTCATGGTTCTACGGAACTACAAAGGTAGAGAAATATCATTACCAAGGCAACAATTGAGAACCGCACAAGTTTTAGAAGCCATTAATGAAGTTGGTACTTTTCCTATGCTAGAAGAAGCATATCGTGAAGTATTACATGATGCTTTTGATTTAAAAAATGCACAAGTCATTATAGATGATATTGAAAATGGAAAAAGAAAGATTCATTACAGAACTTATTCACCAGTTCCATCTCCCTTATCTCATAGTTTAATCCTATCTGGACTTAGTGATATTGTTCTAATGGAGGATCGTTCCGCCCTATTAAGGGAATTACATTCTCAAGTATTAGGGAGAGTTCTTGAAGAAGGGGGTGGAGACAAACCTAGATTTGAAAAAGATATGATAGAAGGATACTTCAACGAAAAGAAACCTATTATTGGAAGCAATGAAGGAGTAATTCAAGCGATAAAACAAATTGGTGGAATTTATCTATTAAATGATCAAGAAAAATCAATCTATCGCATGTCTGATATGCCTACTACCGAAATACAAGAACTATGTAACTATATGATTGAAGAAAATATTGTAGAATCTGTATGGAATGGAAATAAGGATTCATTATTTGTTATGCCTGAAATGGTTCCATATTACAAGGCAATTTATGGTATTGATGAAAAATTATCAAAACAAGCTAAGAAAGTATATGACAAATTAGAAAAAGTAAAAGATATTAAATCAAAAAAAATCTGTGAAGAATTAGAACAAAACTATTTGGTTTGTAAAACTCCAAATGGAATTATAAGAAGAGATATCAAGACTACAATATCCTACGAAAAAGCATTAGATTGGGTAATTATCAAGCATTTGGGATTTACAGGTCCTAGATCTAAAGAGGACATTTCCTTAGAACTTAGATTGCCTGAAGAAATTATTAATCAAACATTATACGAACTTGAAGAACAAGGCACAATACAAGGTGGAAACTTTATTTTAGGACGAAGTTCGCCACAATATCTCTTAGCTGAAGATATAATCTACTTAGAAGCTCAAGCTTTAGGAAATATAGACGTAGTTCCAGAAAAAATATTAAGAGAATATATCGATCAAAAACTTTTCAAGAAATTTCCAAGTCTCCAAACTTTATTTGATCAACATAATGATGTTGCATCGCCTCGAACTGTTTTCCATAGATTAGAAAATCCTGATTTAGAAGAGTGGTGGGAATGGAGAGACTCGGATGCAATATTACAAGGCCGATTTTCAGCCGGGAAATTGAGATACGTACCCGCCAATAGAGTTGGAATATATCAAGCTTTATTCAGAAGAGAAGCTGATGGAAAAATACAGAATTTAATTGTAGATATGTTAAAGAGAAGCCCACCTCTTTCAAAAAGCGAAATTACAAAAGAATTGGAAATAAAAACCGAATTAGTAGACGGGGCACTAAGAGCATTAGAAGAAAAACTCATGATTCATCGCTACAATAGACATAGAAATCCCTGGACAACACATAATCGTTATCGTCTTCTTAATGAATATGAAGCACCTGAAAAACCAGAAAGAAAGTTAATGATTGATCAATTACGAAGCAATGGGCCTCTAACTTTTGCTGAATTAAGAAGAGAATGTGGATTGCCACTAAATATAACTCGAAATATTTTAAATTCACTTCAAGAAGAGAATTTAATAGCGAAAATTGTAGTGGTTGGAGCCACCCGTCTCTTCACTTATTGTCTCAAAGAGGAAGTTGAACTCATTAAAAATACTATTGAGAAAAGAACTGTGCGAGTGACCTCATGGAGAGATCCAATCCTAACTCATATTAGAAGAGAAATGTATTCGTCATATGGTGAGGCATGGACTAATCCAATCATTTGTGGAGGAATGGTAGCCGGATATATGGAATCTTGGGCGATGTCAGGATTATTAGATGTTAGAGAAGTAATTCTTGATGACGATACCCCAATTAGCGATTTCTTAGATGGTTTAGATGAATTTGCAACTTATCAAGAAAATTTCCACAGTAATATCATAAGAGTAAAGGCTTTTGCTAGCACAAAAGTTGAAGATTTAGATGAAGATATTATAAACCAATTTGAACAGAAAGGGTACCAGAGAATACGGAATTGGTTAGTTAAAGGTCCAGTGATAAATAGAACATATCAAGAAAGGGAAATCTATGGATATTTACTGTGGAGACAATGTATACATCCTGAAAAAAGATACAATGATGCCTCAATGGCATTCCGTGAAATGGGAGGAGTACGATCTGAATATGAATTATCATTAAGAATTCAGGGGCGTTTCTTTCATCCAAGAGATTATGGAAATGAAATGGAATTAGTTCAAGGAGTTATGATTCCAGGATACTCAACTTACTGCACCGTTAGAGATGCAATTATCTATCGTGATGCTCGAAATATGCCACCTGAACCTGATGACCGAAGATTATTGGCCCTAGCTATTGATTCAAAAGGATTACCAAGAGAAGAATTATATCGTAGAAGTGGAATGGATCCTGATTCTTTCAAACAATCTTTAGCTAGACTTTATCAATCTTTAAATTTAGTAAGAACTACAAGAGGAAACTATCGGACCTTACCAGTCAATCGAATCTATGAACCTGAAGAAGCAAAATTCAATGTTGTGAAAAGACTAATCATGTCATTCGGTATTGTTTCTGCTGAAGGGCTTGGAATGCTTTTGAAAGGTGAAATCCCAATGGCTGAACTTAGAAGTATTCTTCTAAGACTAGAATCTGAAGAAATTCTTGTTAAAGGATTTTTAAAAGAAGATAGTGATATACTATATTGGATTCTAAAAAATGATCTAGAACATGTTAAAGGTCACTTATTTCAAGGAAGTTTCGTTCTAAATCAAGGCGACCGATTAGCCCATTATCTTAGTGAAGATGTTAAGCAAAAGTTTGGATTAGGGGCATGTAATGTTATTTTTAGTTCAACGCGAATGACTGGAGCCTTTAAAATGTCAAAAAGAGGTAAGGATGTCACTATAACTGAATTTAAGGGAACAAATCATGAGAGGCATGTTATCGAAGCATGGTGCCGTCAATGGAGACTCAATTTAGAATGGGAACTCAAAACTGATGAAAAGGTTGAAGTTTAAGTAAATTCTCTATACACCCTATCAGGTACTTTAGAATGAATATTATTTGCTTGTTTTTCGGTTATAATTCCCTCCTCTAAAGCTCTAATTGTCTTACGAGGAACTGATTTTGGCCCCATTACAGCACCCGGTCTATTGGGATCATCCAAATAGTCTGTTTCCAACATAAAATCTGATTTTTGAACTGCTGCATAACGTATATTTGTTAAAGAAGTAGTCAATGATACGACTAAGCCATTCGGATCTTCTATCGAACCGGGACCTCCATAATGTTTTACCAAACGGTCTTTTGGAAAATTAGCCTTAGACGCAAGGGCTGCTAAATCTGCCATAACTTCAGGCGTACCAGTTTCAGTATGAAGTACAACTGAAGCGTCAACTTCTTTTGCCCGGGATAATGATTCAAATAATACTTTATTAGATAATTCCCAAGTTTTGGGCTCGACTGTAAAATGGGGGCGGCCTAGTTCTCCCAAACCTACTATTTCATTCTCATCAACTAAATTTGTACAATGACTTACTGCCTCAATATATAATTCTGATGCCTCTAAGGGTGACTTAGAATCTAACAATTTCACTAGCGTTACGGGATGTGGAGATGCTACTACTGCAACCTTAACACCAACCTCGCGGGCTTTTGAAGCTAAGGTTAGAGTTGTATTAACTTGTTCTTTAAAGTCTTCAAGCCTTACCCAAGCCTCATATGGCTTATGAACTAAAACCAATCGTGTTCCGCCGGCATTTAGAAAATCTTTAACTGCTAATTCCTTTCTACCCTCTGGATCCAAATGAAAATGATTGTCTGTGATTTCCACAAATAAGTAACTAGATGACTACGTATAGGCTTTACTAATTTGTCAGCATAATTTTTATATCATGTGTCTGTTAGAATAATAATAGTATGGCCTCTCTAAGAACTTTCATGCTTTGGGCATTGATGATTAGTCTAAGCCTTGTCATGGGCTCAGCAAGCGCTGACGATGAATACGAATTTAGGTTTGATGATCCGGTTAACGGAGAAGGGAATGTAGACCCTGATGATACAATTGATTTAAATGTATCTATTGAAAATTATTTAGATATTCAACATGAATTCGAATTATTCATAACCAATGCTAATGATTTAGATAGTTCGGGACTAGATGTTTGGTGGAGCAGTGATGGACAAGATGATATTTCATCCGAATCTACTACACTACCTTCCGTTGAAGTTCCAGATGCTTCTGTAAGAGAAGGAATAACGGTTAGTGTTAGAGCTACGAGTACTGCACTCTATGGAACATATGATATTAATTTAAAATGCCGTGATAAAGACAATAGTGATCCTGAAGGAACGAAACAATTACAGACATTATCTGTAAGTGTTAATGAAAAAACTGGAGTCTCTTTAGGGGTAGCCGAAAGTGGAACTAATCAAGGCTCGGTAGATGTAGATAGTGAAACTACATATTTAATTCAAGTTAATAATGTTGGAAATAAAGAAGATACTATTAGTCTTTCATATTCTTTAAATGATTGGGATGCTGATTTTAATACGAATTCTATTACAATTCAGCCTTTCTCAAGCCAAAATGTAATTTTAACAATTGGAACTGATAGTAATGTTGAATATGGTGATAATGACGACATAACTATAATGGGAACTTCTGGAAATTCAGGAGATAAAAAAGATACTTTAGATTTAACGACCTATGTTAGAGTATTATATGGTCTAGACCTTACTGCCACGACCGTTACCAAAACGGGAGAGCCTGGAGAAAAAATAATTTTTAATTTTCAAATAATGAATAAATGGTCTGATAACGTAGATTTCGAAATAACAAAAAAAGAGTGGTATAGAGGATCCATAGACAATCCTCCACAAGGATGGACCTCTATTGATGGAACGGGACTATTGGATGCCTTTGAAGAAACAACAACCTCGAGTACTGAAAGCTTATCTGTTACAATATCTTCTAGCGCAGATGCTGGTGAAGTTATAACTATTATTGTAATTGCTAAAGTTACAACTTGTCCAGCAATATTACTCGATACTTGTGCAATACAAACGGAAATTGAAGTACGTGTTGAAGGTAATTATAATATTAAACTGAAATTGCCTCAAAGTGATCAAATAAATTTAGATGCAGGAATATCCGTTAGTACTTCAAAATATGTAGAAGTTATTAACCATGCTAAAGTTAGTGATTACATTACAGTTACTGCAACTTGGGAAATTGGAGGTAATGATTGGACTCTAGATATCCCTGAACCGTTTGTAGTTGATGCGGGAGGAAGTAGTATAGAAAAAGGAACTCCTGTATTTATTAAAGTAAAAGCTCCGGAGAGTGCTATAGATAATACCGCTATTTTAAAAATTAGAGTTACATCTGGTGGAGATAATACAAAATATGATGAAGCAAGTATAACATTTAGCGTTAACTCTGCTGCAAGCACTTCAGGGCCTGAAACTGAAAAATTAGACGAAGAGGGTGGCTTACCTATTGACCCTATTTGGTTAGTTTCAATTGTTCTTATAATTGGTTTAGGAAGTGCTGCAGTCTTTGGTCTTCAACAAAGATCAAAAGGAGCCTTTGGAGGTTCTGAGGAAAATACGGATGATTTTAGTGATGAATGGGCAGGTATGGAAGGTGCTACTGGAGCACCTCAACCTATAGCTCCACCTCAACCTGTGGCTCCGCCTCCTGCACAACAAGCCCCTCTACAACCTGTGGCTCCACCTCCTGCACAAACACCACAACCTGTAGCTCCACCTCCGGCTGAAGCTCCACCGAGTATGGCTGCAATTCCACAACCTGTAGCTCCACCTCCTGTACAAGCACCTCCACAACCTGTAGCTCCACCTCCGGTCGCACCAACAATATTGACTGTTACAGTACCAGCAGGAGTCGTGGCTGGACAACAAATACAAATTAAAGCCCCAACTGGACAATTAGTGAACGTAAAGGTTCCTGAAGGGTGTGGACCTGGTTCTCAATTTAAGATACAAATTTAAGCAGGCGTGGTCTAGTCTGGTATGACTAGGGGTTTCCAACCCCTCAACCTGGGTTCAAATCCCGGCGCCTGCACCAAAGTTATGGTAAAAGAATTTATAACAGCACATATAATTTAGGTAATATGAAATACTTGTCCATCTGGATTATGAGCATACTCCTTTTTTCAGGATGCTTAGACTTTCTTGATGAAGATAATGAAAATAGCGCACCGCTAGCTGTAATCAAAATTGAAGGGGATTCTCCTTTTGAACCTGATACTGACATTATATTTTCAGGTAAAGGAAGCAGTGATCCCGATAATGATGTTTTAGAATACTACTGGGATTTTGATCAAAGTGATGGTAAAGATGAAAATAAGATAGGACAAATTAATAATTATGGGGAAATTATTCACTACTATTCCATTGAAAAAACATACACCGTAACATTAACTGTTAGTGATGGAGATAAGACGACCTCAACCACAAAAAATATTAAAATTGAAAAAAATGCAAATGATATTAGGGCTGTAGTCAATACTGATGATGAGACTGAATCGGTAATGAATGGTGAAGAGCAAATAAGCTATACCTTCTCAGCTGCAGAATCAGAGTCTGAAAGTAGCATCATAAAATATGAATGGGATTTTTCCTATGACTCTTCAGAAGGTTTTACCGTTGATAAAGAATCATCAGATCCCGAAATTACTAGAGAATTTGATTCCGGATTATATATAATTAAAGTTAGAATTACCAATGAAATGGGAGAAAGTGATGAATCTAGTTATTCAGACGATATTGATTTGAAAATAAATTATGATTATAAAACTACGAGAACTATAGATTCAGGACAACAAGAGCACATGTTCCAACTTTATGGATTGCCTGCAAGATATATTCGAGCAACATTAGAATATGAAAGTAATTCAGTACATACAAAAGATTTAGATTTATATTTATACAATACTACACAAAATAGAAATCCGGATGATAGTGATGATGAACATGTAGACAGCAATACTACACACAATAATGATGATATTGAGCAGATAAATATTATTGAATTAGACTATTATAACAGTACTGACCGTTCTTGGTTCGATGAATCTCATGAGTTAGGAGATTGGACTATTGTCATCGATCACGAAAGAACCGGTTCATCCGAATATACTATTAGAATTGAAGTTATCTATTGGGAATAATTGAGTAAATAAAGTGTTTGAAATTTTTAAGCCATGCCTGAATTGCAAATCTTTTGTTCTAAAACCCAAAACGGATTTGAAACTAAACTTAGATAATATTAGGAATGTTATTAAAGAAAACGGATTTATTATAAAAGTATATACTGGTTCTTTATTATCTGTATTCAAAGAATGTAAAATAAATATTTATAGTTCAGGAAAAGTAGTTGCAATTACAAAAAATCACGAGCTAATTAAAAATATTAAAACCGAATTAAGCAGTATTTTATATCCTTACATACAATCTGATTAAACATAAGAGTGGTAAAAATTGAAATCTGAACCGTTTGTATCTATTATAATTCCAACAACTGGAAAAGTGAAATTCATAAGAGGATTAGTCAAGAGTGTAATTGAATTAAACTACCCTAAAGATAAATTTGAGCTAATTCTCATTGGTGATAAAAATACTAATTTAATAGAAAAGCACTCTGAAATAGCTATTGAAAATGGAATAAATACAATATTAATTTTTGAACCAGTACCTGCAGGTCAAAAACGAAATATTGGAACTGAAAAAGCTAAGGGAGACTTAATTGCATTTACGGATGATGATACTATCTTAAGAGAAGATTGGATTAGAAATGCAGTAAAACATTTGAAACAAAATAAAGAATACGTAGGAGTAGGCGGACCTAATTTTACACCTAAACAAGGATTACCCTTTGCTAAGGCTGTCGGAAGAATTTTTGGTTCTAAATTTTTATTTTCATTTAGATATACGATAGGGCATGCTAAACCAAGAGAAATTGCTCATAATCCTACTTGTAATTATATTATCAAAAAAGATATTGTTAATAAAATAAAATTTCATCGTAATCTTTGGCCTGGCGAAGATGTAGAATTTGACATTCGTGTTCTAAAAGCAGGACATAAAATTCTTTATTCGCCAGATGTGGTAGTGTGGCATCATCGTAGATCGCGCCCTAGTGCCTTTCTAAAACAAATGTTCAATTATGGTAAAACTAGAGCCCTAGTTACAAAAATGCACCCTAGCAGTTTTGATATTAGATATTTTGCTTTTGTCTTTGCATTTATTTTCTTAATATCTCTTTATTTTATCTCATATAAAAAAATAGAATTATTTGACATGACTCTTGATTTTAAGTTACCCTTGTTTTTGAATGGAGCCTACTTTGCCATATTGGGGTTAGCAGGCCTACTAGTAGGATACCAAACTAAAAATCTTAAACAAACACTATATGCACCTTTAGTTTTATTCATTCAACATTTTGGATTTTCATTGGGACTTCTATATGGTTTTCTAATTAAACCATAAACTAAAGCCTTTAGAAAGGGACTTTTTAGGAGATTGTGGATTTAGACTATGAAAAACTGCTTGAAAGAGCGAGAGAGGGATTGGAAGACGTTATGCAAAATGCAGAAAGATTTAGTCCACCAATTCCAGATATCATGCATGAAGGAAGTAAAAAAACAATAATACGTAATTTTTCGGAAATCGTAGATTCTCTAAGAAGAGATGAAACTCATTTATACAAATTTCTTCTTCAAGAATTAGGCACGGCTGGCTCTGTAAATAATAGAAGATTAGTATTACAAGGAAGAGTTCCTGAGAAGAAAATTAAAGATAGAATAAAATCATATATTGAAACATTTGTGGTATGTCAGGAATGTAATCGGCCAGATACTTCGTTTTTACGTACTGGACGTACTTTGAATTTACATTGTGAAGCATGTGGTGCAAAAAGACCTATTAGGACTAATTTAATTGCTTAAACACTCAAACGCATATTCTTTATACACGCACAACCTAGATAAATAATGAAAAAAACACTGAGTTGGGCAATCGCATTCATTTTTGTCTTTATGTGTTTTAGTGGCTGTCTAGAAAATAATGACGATGATATTCCAAATAAGACACCTGAAGCCCGTATTCTAAAACCGGGACAAGGAAATGATTTTGAAGTAGGTGAATTTTTCACAATTGATGGATCCCTTTCTTCGGATCCTGATGGTGATGATTTACAATATATGTGGACATTATCTGGATTAGGTAGTCCCATTGATTTAAGCAATCAAATGTCTGATTCAGTTATGGTAGACACGCCAGGAGATGATTTAGTTTTAACATTAATGGTAAGTGATTCAGGAGGATTAACTAGTCACGATATTGTTGTAATAAATATTGAACCTGGAAATAGACCTCCTGTTGCATCAATAATTACGCCATCTAATGGAGGCTCATATTCTAAAGGAAAAGAAGTTACTTTTAATGGAATGTCAAGTAGTGATGCTGACAATGATCCTTTAACATATGTTTGGGAATTAGGAGAGGCTGGTGAACCAACATATAAGGCATCTATTGAAAGCAAATTTTCTTTAGCCTTAGGGGAAGGAGACTGGAGCGTTATCTTAACCGTAACTGATCCAGATGGAGAAACAAACTTTGTTAAGCACTCTTTTTCCGTAACCGATTTACCACCCATAGCTATGATTACAGTAGATAAAACAACTGTTTTTACGGATGAACTTATTCAATTTTCAGGAGAAGATTCTTATGATCCTGAAGGTGAAGCCTTAGATTTTCTCTGGAATTTTGGTGATAACAAGACCTCTTCATTGAAATCACCTCAGCACAGCTGGACTGAGGCTGGAATGTACCAAATTACTTTGACGGTAATGGCTGATGATCAGGAAGGTTATGATACTAAAAATATTGAAATAAAATCACTAGGACCAATTGCTAAATTAGAATTTAAAGACGATGGCGGTACTACTGTTGAAAAAATTAGATCTAATGCAAATGTCACATTAGATGCAAGTGAATCTAGTGGACCTGATGGTGAAATTAAAGAATACAAGTGGGACTTCGGTGATGGTATAGAACGAACCACAAATGAATCTACTACAGAATATTCATGGTCTGCGGGTGGTTACTATAATGTAACACTAATAGTTACTGATGAAAATGATAAAACTGGAGAGATAACAAAACTTTTACAAGTAGTTCCAGAAGACTACTCTGATGAAGGTCAAGATGGCTCATTAGTAGCTCAAGATATTGAACAAAATTATAATTTAAATGTGGAAATCTTTGTATCTTTAATGGAAATTGAGTTTACAGAAATCAGTTGCATTGGAGTCAGTGGATCTCTTGACTATACCATTACTGTAATAGATTCTAACGGAAATGAAGTTGGAAATGACAATGGAAATATTGCTTGTGGTGATGCTGGCGTTAGCTGGGACTTTAGTCTTGATTCTAACAATGAACAAATAGAACTAGGAGATTATCAAGCAAATATAGCTTTTACTAATTCAGGAACGCCAGTTCAAGCAAGTTGGAATTATAGATTTGCAGTTTTCTATGAATTTTAAATTTCGATAGAAAAAGAAATACTATTATTTTTTCTTTGGAGCAAATCACTAAGTTTTACTATTTTTGGATTAAAAATATCTAATTTTGTAGCCATTCCTTGAACATGCCCCTCACCTACTACAGCCACTATTCTAGTTATATTATTCTTTCTAAAAAGTCTAACAATATTAGTTGACATGTAAGTATCTCTTCTATCTATTAATTGATTTTTAATCGAAGGATAGCGTTCTGAAAATTCTTTTAATTCCTTAGAAAAATCTCCAGTTTGAATACTATCACTTAAACTGAAATCTCCTCCACCTACTAAAGAAAGTAAACCATCTCCAAATATCTGTCGAAATTCCAGCCAGGGCATATTTTTCCAAGCACCTCTTAATGTTAGCAATATTGGCTTATCAATCAAAGCTAAATTAGCTCCAATCGAACTAGCTACTTTACCTGCTACTAACATCTCAGCACCTGGAGAGCTACCAAAACTTTCCCCTAAATATTGTTGAAAACGTGATAGAATTCTAACATAAAATGGCCCTCCAGTTGATTTCAAATTAGACCTGAGAGCATGCCATCTTTGCTGATCTAACTCAATCGCGACTAAATCAGGATTGAATTCTCTTATGTATGCTTCAATAGGTGATGATAAATCAATTACATGTGCAGTACCTATAATCATTAGTTCAGGCATAATCCGAGAAATACAGGTATCTAAAAGAGTTAACTTAATTAAATGACTTTATTATCTTTAAAATTATGTTTAGTTCAAAAAGCGATGATACTGATTCCCCAGCAAAATGTCCCGGCTGCAGTAAAGATATAGGTGTAGACAATAATACCTACCGGTTTCAAGTTGTAGATTTTACAGCTGAAACAAGTGGAAATCAACGATCAGCTGGAAGAGTTATTGCCGTATCATGCTCTAATTGTAAAAAAGTAATGGGTTTTGTTAACCAATAGAAAATATATCTAAGAATATAACCAAAAAGAAAAATGTAGCAACGGCCTCTAAAGTTGCTAAAATTATCGAACCTTTAGCTACAGTATGATAGCTAGGTTGTGAGTTGATTGGTAGAAAAATATAATGTACAACTATTTCTAAGATTAATAACCATCCTGTCCATATTAAAAGTTTATAATTCCATGGGAAAATTTCATAAAAACCTGAAAATAAAAGAGAACAGGCCCCTAATATAGTGAAAATCCATGAAAGGCGCATTGTATTCACTGCCCCAAACAAGGTCGCAAATGTTTCTATTCCGGAATTTCGGTCAAACTTTACATCAACTGCCATTGTTGGACAATAAAGAGCTAAAAGATAACAGAATATTGCAAAGAAATATAATCTTGGAAAATCAAAGATAGACTGATTTATTGACCAAGCTGATAATGGAATTAGAAAACCCAAACTCAAGCCATTGCTAGCTAAATCAAAACCTGGTTTAGTTTTAAAACGAAAAGGTTCAACATTATAGACAAACGAAATTACCGTAAGACCAACTATACAATAAAAAAATTCTGTATTAAATCTAATAGACATAAGCAAGCAAGAAATTTGTAAAAACCAAAAAAAATACCAAGTATTTCTAACACTAATTACTCCGCGAACTAATAAACTAAATTCTTTTCGAGGATTTTTTTTATCAAGTTCTAAATCACAAATATGATTTAAAATGAAAGTAGATGATATTAGAAATGCAATAATTACAAATCCATAGAAAAGATCAACCCCAAAAAGTTCCCCAGCTCCAACAACATAACCTATGAAAAAAGGTGTAAAACCAACCATCCAGAATTCAAAACCAATGAATCTTAGCCAAGTTAATTGAGTAAATAACTTATTTGAAATTAGACGTGAAAAGAGTTGATTTGACATTTTTAAGACCGGATTCTTCATTAGTTATGAGCCCAAGCTTAATAGCTTTAGCTGGGATGATAAAATATGAGTAATGATTTTGATTACGCACATAATAACAAGAATGTTATTTGGATGTCACAAAATACAAATCATTTGCCAACACATACGGCAGTACAAGAAGCAATTCGTAAATCTGCTGATGAGAGAGAATACACCAAGTATCCTCTAGCCTCTGGTTTACCTGAACTAAGAGATTTAATCTTATCTGATTTGAGTTTACCTGACCAAGAGTTACATATTACAAATGGGGGAACTGAAGCCCTTTATTGTTTAATGAGACATATCCAACCAAAGGGAAGTGAAATGATTACATCGGATCCATCCTATTTTGTAGTACATAAATTTGCTAAACTTGGTGGGGCCAAATGTACTGATACACCAATATATAATGGAAATTATAGGTTTGATATTGAAGATATTAAAGAAGCCATTAATCCAAAAAGTAAATCAATTTTTTTGATAGATCCAATCAATCCATTAGGAAGTACATATCCTAGAGAAGAAAAGAAAGCAATTTGCGATGTCGCAGAAGATCATAATCTATGGCTAATAGATGATATTACTTATCGAGATTTCGCACCAAACCATACTCTGGCTGCAGATTTATTGCCTGAAAAAACAATTACGGCATACTCCGTTTCAAAAAATTGTGGACTCGCTGGAATGCGTGTTGGTTCATTAGTAGGACCAAAAGAATTTATTAGGAATATTAGAGGAACTATGGTGTCAGACTTGGGCATTAATGTAGTTGGTCAAAGGGCCTCTATTGCAGCTTTAAAAACCAAATCTGAATGGTTACCAGGCCTAGTCGAAACTGCATTAAAAAATCAAACTATAATCAAAAATGCAGTTGATAAAATTGATGGTGTAGAATTGCCAGTTTATCCTTCGGCAGCTAGTATGATGGTTATTGACATTTCAAAGCATAATGCTAATCCACAAGAAGTACAAGATAAATTACTATACGAAAATGATATTTTTGTAAGAGCAGGAAATTACGTTTCTACACGCTTTGGTGAAAATTTTATTAGAGTTTCCTTTTCAATACCAACACCTGAAGTTGAACGATTTGCTGAAGTATTCCCAATAGTTATGGAAGAACTAAGCTAAATATCCAAGTTAGCTACAGCCGTTGCATTAGCTTCAATAAACTCACGACGTTTCTGTACATCATCACCCATTAACTCTTCAAACGCTTTATTCGCTAATTCATTATCAACAATGGTTATTTGGAGAAGAGTTCGTCGATTTGGATCCATAGTAGTTTCCCATAATTGACTTGCATTCATCTCTCCCAAACCTTTGTATCTAGAAATTGAATAACCTGAACCAAAATTCGCTAAAACCTTTTGAAGCTGAGCATCATCATATGCATATTCTAATTTTTTACCTTTGCTTACTTTGTATAATGGAGGTTGTGCAACATAAACATAACCGGCATCAATTAAACCCTTCATATGTCTATATAAAAATGTAAGAAGGAGTGTCCTAATATGGGCACCATCAACATCTGCATCAGTCATTATTATTAATTTGTGATATCTAGCTTTTTCAATCTCAAAAGTTTCTTCTTCTTCAACACCAGTTATGCTACAACCCATCGCTGTAATTAAGGCCATAACTTCAGTATTAGCTAGAATCTTATCTATCCGAGACTTTTCTACATTTAATATTTTTCCACGGAGGGGCAATATTGCTTGGGTTGCTCGATTTCTTCCCTGTTTAGCAGTTCCACCTGCTGAATCACCCTCTACAATAAATATTTCTGAGATTGCAGGATCTTTACTTTGACAATCTGCTAATTTACCAGGTAAACCTCCACCTTCTAAAATACCTTTTCGTCTTGTTAAGTCTCTAGCTTTTTTTGCAGCCTCACGCGCTTGGAAAGCTTGAAGACACTTTGATATTATTAATTGACTATCTGAAGGATTTTCAGCAAAATAATTAGATAATGACTCAGTCATTATAGTATCTACTATTCCCTTTACTTCGGAATTACCTAACTTAGTTTTTGTCTGCCCCTCAAATTGAGGTTCCGGAACTTTAATTGAAAGAATGGCCGTAAGCCCTTCACGAACATCATTACCTTCTAAAGCAGTATCTTTTTCTTTCAATTGTTTTCGCTTTCTTGCTACGTTATTAATTGTACGTGTTAAGGCAGTCTTTAGACCGGATAAATGCGTGCCTCCTTCTCTAGTTGCAATATTATTTGTAAAAGTGTGGATGTTTTCTCTAAAGGCAGTCGTCCATTGAAGTGCGGCCTCAACTTGAACCTGATCTTTTTCTCCACTTACAAACATTGGCTTAGACATTAAAGCCGTCTTTGATTCATTAAGATATGCTACATATTCAGAAATGCCGCCTTCATATTTGAAAACTTCAGATTTCCCCTCTTCATTAGATAAAGTAATACTTACTCCTGCATTAAGATAGGCCAATTCACGTAAACGATATTTTAAAATTGAATATTCAAATTTAGTTGTTTCAAAAATAGTGTCATCCGGAATAAAATGAACTTCTGTTCCATGGGTGTCGCTATCTCCTATTCGCTCTAACTTTGAAGCTACAATTCCTTTCTTGTAAGATTGAGTGAAAACACCGCCATCCCTATTAATCTTAACCGTGACCCAAGTAGATAATGCATTAACCACAGAAACTCCAACCCCATGAAGACCTCCTGATATCTTGTAAGTATCACTATCGAATTTACCACCAGCATGAAGTTTAGTCATTACTATTTCAACGGCAGGTACCTTATAGATATCATGAATATCTACGGGTATGCCTCTTCCATTATCTTTAACTGAACAAGAACCATCAGAATGAAGAAACACCTCTATAGTATCACAATGGCCATTCATGGCCTCATCTACTGAATTATCTACTACTTCATAAACTAAATGATGAAGTCCAGATTCGCCAGTTGAACCAATGTACATGGCGGGTCTTTTTCTTACTGCTTCTAACCCTTCTAAAACTTGTATTTGGTCTGCTTTATAATCCTGAGATTTTGGAACCATAATGATATCTTATATACAATTGGAAAGGGGGTTTTAAGTGTGCCCCACAAAAAGTTTTTTTATCGTCTATTAAAACCAAAAAAAATTACAAAGTTTTTCGCCCAGGTCTCCACCCTGCAGGGCATGCTTGACCAGACTGTAAAGCTTGTAATGTTCTAACTACTTCATCGATGCTTCTACCAATATATGGCGGGTTAATTGATAAGGATCGTAAATTACCTTCATCATCTATGATAAATGTACCTCGTAAAGCTAAACCTGCTTCATTGTCAAGAACACCGTAAGAGCTGGAAATTTTTAGGGAAGGATCGGCTAAAAGCGAATATGATAATTTATCAATACCTCCCTTAGTACGAGGCTTTTCCATCCATGCTTTATGACTATTACGAGAATCGGTAGAGCAACCAATCAATACCACATTTGCTTTTTCAAAATCTTTGAAACGGCGATTAAAAGAATGTATTTCTGTCGGGCACAAACTTGAAAAATCTCGCGGGTAAAAGAAAAGAACCGTCCATTGCTTATCTGAAATTATTTTTACAAGTGATATTTTATCATATACTACCTTTTTTTTACGAGAATCATATTTTACAATATCGCCTTCAAACAAAGGCGCTGGTTTACCTATTCTTAAAATTGATGATGTCAAAACTAACTACCTATTGCCTATTTTAGCCAAAATGTATAAAGTTTTGCTCATTTAATTGGATACTATAAGTAGAAAAATAACGAATTATGGCCAAAATTAATCAAAAAAAGAACTTACGGCAGCTATTACTGTAGAAACGTCTTCATTCGTTAATGCCGGATGTACTGGTAAACTTATCGCCTTTTCAGTAAGCATTTGTGCTCTAGGGCATTCTGCCGAATACTGAGACATCGGTTCATAATTAAACAATAAAGTAGGGTAATAGATTCCCGAACCGACTCCTTTATCTTGTAAATGTTTTCTTAATTTGTCTCTATTATCGCTCAATATAGTATATTGATGAAATACGTGCCCTCTTCGATTCTTAGGAACTTGAACATATTGTGATAAACTTTTATTATAAATCATAGCTATTTCGCGACGGCGCCTATTGAAGTCAGCCAATCTCCTCAATTGAACTCGACCTATTGCTGCAGAAATATCAGTCATTCTATAATTATAGCCAAACTCAGTATGTTGGTACTGAGCGCTCATACCATGAGCTCGTAAAATTCTACAACGATTGGCTAATTCTTTGTTATTAGTAGTAATCATACCTCCCTCTGAAGTAGTCATGTTCTTTGTTGGGTAAAAACTAAACCAGCCTGCATCTCCAAAACTTCCAGCCTTACCGCCCCAATCTTCAGCACAATGTGCTTGTGCCGAATCTTCGATTAAAACTAAATTGTTATCTTTAGCTATTTTAGAAATTTTAGGAATATCAACTAATTCGCCATATAAATGAACTGGGTGTATCGCTTTAGTTTTATCCGTAATTGCAGATTCGATCCCTTCGGGATTTAAGCAAAAACCATCTTTCTCAACATCAATAAAAATAGGCTTAGCTCCAACCATCATAACTACTGAAGCTGTAGCAAAGAAAGTAAAAGGTGTAGTAATTACCTCATCGCCAGGGCCTATATTATTTGCAATCATAACCAAATGACCTGCTGTAGTTCCATTACTAGTAGCAACGGCATATTTTACGCCACACATTTCTGCAAATTCAGATTCAAATTTAGCGACTTCAGGACCCTGCGCAATAATACCTGATTGTAGAACCTTATCAACTGCAGCTCTTTCTTCGGCACCTATCAAAGGATTAGCTATTGATATCATTATTTATCCGATTGGAAAGGTATTAAAAACAGTGCCTGAATATTAATTTATGTTTACAGATACAAACTGGAAAGCTGTCAGCGCTGAATTAATGGGTACTTTCTTCTTAGTTTTCTTTGGAGTAGCTTCCTTTATTTCGATGAGTGGAAATGATATGCTGCTTGAAGGAACTATTACTCTTGGACTCACATTATTTGTATTGGTCCATATTCTTGGACCAGTTTCAGGTTGTCATCTAAATCCAGTGATAACTCTTCCAACGTTTATTGCAGGTAAAATAAAACAAAATGATACTATTGCTTATATTGTAGCTCAAATTAGTGGAGCAACACTGGGTTTTATCTTGTTTAAAGAATTAAAACCTGAAACTAATTCTTCGGATATTGATATATTAATAATTGCATTAGTTGGAACTACTTTTTTCGTAACATCACTTCTAACATCACAAGATCCGGCATCCATAGGTGCAACACTTTTTGTTGTTACTATTACCGCTTTTGGAGATGTGAATCCCGGTGTGAACTTGGGCCAAATGTTTGCATTCGCAATTGATGGAAATGCAATTTGGGCATTCTATGGAATTATAGGTTCACTAATAGGATGTGGCCTAGGATATTCTCTAAAAGAGAATATTATAGACAATTAAATCATTACAATAGTTGGGTTACTTCTTCAACTGAACGGAGTTCTTGGAAATATATTTGCTCAATCGAATCATACATTTCTTCATCATCTTTAATCAGAGCTAATACAACCTCATAGCCTTCTGCTGCTTTTTGTTCTGTTTTAAGTGATTCGGTTAACATAATCTTGTAATCAGTGGTATGTACTATCCCTGTAGAATCTCTATCAGTAACAGCTACGCCTCCTAGCTTAACTATAGCTGCCCTCACAGCATTAGCATGTGTGTGGGATTCACTTGCTTCGTCATCAAAAAACGGTTTAAGATGAAGTCTGTTTATTCCCCTAATATAAGCGGAATAGTGTGAATAAAGTGCTGCTGCTCGCAATTCCCATGCAAGTCCACCATTGAGTTTCTCAATTAATTCTGAGTGCGACATAAAAGAAGATAATTAGTCTGGTTAAAAAAACTTAACTTTTAACGTGATTGAACTGATAAAGTAGCTGTTTTGGCCATGATAATTTTTTGTTTCTCTTCAAATGACGGATTTTTAACAATTGAAGTTTCGAGATTAATATTCGAATAATCAAAAGAATTACCTGAAATTATTGATTCATCGGTGTCTACCATATCTGATAATTCTAAAGGTGGTTCACCAAAAGAAACCCAAGCAACCGATTTTGTGTTTACATCAATGCCTCCTATTTGAATTGCCTTTGAAATTTGTCTCTGAAAAGTTAAATACAGCAAAACTTCCGTCGATCTTTCTTTAGATAAATTATAATTGCCCTCATGAGACTTATCTGCTAGAAATGCGGCCTGTTTAAGATGAAGTGAACCGCAAACACATTGTGGATTAATTAAAGCAAAATTCGGGCTGATGAGTAACTTAAGCTTCTCAATATCTTGTATGCGTAAACTACCACTACCTACTACTATTTCCACAAAACACAATCGACAGAGCAGATTATATAATAGGTAGCGTGGTCATTTAACATAGGAGTAATTGATATGGGTCTTGAAAACGAAGAAAAATTTGCTCAAATAGAGAGCAGCCTAAGTCTAGAACAACAAAGATTAGAAAAACTTTGGGATGCATATGAACAACAAGAAAAAGATTTGAATGCTGCATTGGATCGCATTAATTTCTTAGAAGCTGATATAGAAACAAAGCAAACTATGATTGCTTCTTTACAAGAATTACTAGTGGAAAGAGACAACAAACTTCGTGATATGGAAATTGAAAGACAGAGGCAAGGTAAAGTTGAAGCTGAATATGAACCTCGAATTAATGTAATGGAAGATACTATGAATGATCAAACTGAAAAGTATGATCGGCTTTTATCAATAACCCAAGAAATGGAAGATGAATTGGATCTTGCTAGAAAATCATTACATGCAAGAGATAGCTGGTTTAATCTAAATGTTAGTAGCTTAGAATCAATATCTGAAGTTATCAAAGAATGGCGTAGCATTCAAGCCGGGAAGTTTCCAGCAGCTGGTAAGGCCAGTGGACCTGGAGGTGGAAAAGCAGAATTCATCGAATCGGTATCAAAGATTAAAGGACTAGGAACCATAAAAGCTGAGAACCTATATGATTCTGGTTTCCATACTGTAGATGATTTAAAAGCTGCAAGTCTTGATGATGTTTCAAGCGTTATAGGATTTACGAAACTCAGTGCTAGTAAAGTAGTAACTGGGGTAAAAGATCTTTAGATTAGCAAAAAATTAGAAACTATTTTTTCATTTCTGACTTCTGGATGAAAAGATATCCCGTATATCTCTTTACTAACATGTTTAACAGCTTGAATGCAGCTTTCACTCTTAGCTAAAACTGAAAATTTGTCAGAATCTTGAACCGAATAGTTATGAAGATTATAGGCTTCAAAATTACCATCAAACAATTTATTTGGTTCTAATGTCTTTACTTCAACCATTCCTATTTCCACATTATCAATTAATCCACTTATGCCAAATATGGAGGTTAAAATTTGCATACCTGAACAAATACCCAAAATTGGTCTTTCAAAATTTTTTAATAATGTGTCAAAAAAAGGTAACAAACTAATGTAGGCGAAATCTTGTAATGAAGTACCACAAAGGATTACTCGGTTATACTTTGAAACTATTTCTTTACTACAATCCTCAAAATTTAGAATATCATGGTCATTATCACCTAATATCTCAGAAATTGGATAAACAAATTCTCTTTCACTTAACCTATTTTCACAAGTTGAAATCAAAAGTGTACTCATTCCAAAAAAGCCTCCTGGATTTCTAAGCGACCTGAAAAATTAGAATAATGCTTTTGTGATTTCGTAATAATTATAGAGTTCGTGAATAAAGGGGCATTGACTACAAAAGATTCGATTTCACCACCCTCTCCTGCAGGGTTTATTCTATAACTCGATTCTAAAACTATCAAATGGTTTACACACTCTAAATTAATAGAACGACCTAACCAAGAGTCATCAAATGGTTCTGCCGCAACTCCAGTTATAATTGACTCTATATTGTTGAACAATAAATCTTGAAGAAGGGCTCTTTGGGGCCTTTGCCATAATGGATTAAAGCACCACAAGTCTAAATCATTGCAAATTTTTTGAATTCTTGTAGATTGATAAACCGATGCAAGAGCTCCTGTGACAATTCCATCTATTGAATGTTTAGAAACGGCTGATTCAATAATATCTCTTAAATCATCTAATTCTTCTTCTTTAACGCCACTTGTTTTCTTTATGATATGATTAATCTGCATGGATTCTGCCTGAAGTTTTGTCCATTCTATTGCAGGTGTGTGAAACATCCAACTATCTTCTTTCTTAGACTCTAATGTTAAAAGACAAGTAATCTCATGCTCTTCTGAAGCATATTGAAGAGCAAGATACGAATCTTTACCTCCTGAGAATAAAACCCCTACTTTCATCTATATTTCCTTTTAGCAATCAAATAAACTTCACTAGACTGCTTTCTAGAAGCTTCGGGAGATAATGTACGGACTGAACCAAACTCCTCTATGACTGCTTTACGGAATTCTTGGAAATCTGAACCTTCAAAAACTTTGACAACAAAGGCTTGAGCATTTCTTTCTGCGGCAATTTCTAAGGCTAAAGTTGATAACTCAACGGAACGTGCTTGATCAATTGAATAATTACCGGATAAATTTGGACTCATATCTGAAATTACAACATCAGCCTTTGGAATTAATTTTTGTAATTCTTCTCTAATCTCAATATCTCGAAGATCACCCTGAATAAATGTAGCTCTTGGGAGTGGTAAGATATGCTGAAGATCAACTCCAACCAATTTACCTTCTTCCTCCATTAATTCTAAAGCTACTTGAGACCAACCACCCGGTGCGGCGCCCAAATCTAAGACGATGCTGCCTTTCTTGAAAATTTTACTTTTCTTCTGAATATCCATTAACTTGTATGCTGAACGTGCTCGATATCCTTCTCGCCTAGCTTTTCTTTGAAAGGCATCAGTGCGGCCTTGACGGCCTTGGCCTGGCATTTACCCTCCAGCCTTTTTGAGAGCCCATTCTGCAGCTTGACATATGTTTCGTTCGGCTCCAGTTTTAGTCCGATTACGTATTATTTCTAAATGTGGTTTAACTAAAGCCGGTTTGTTAGAAGCGATGTATCCCAATGCCTTAACAACTTCGACATGAATATACCAATCATCATTCTTTAGAGCTTTAGCCAGTTTAGGAACTGCATGGTAAACTACCATTGCATTCTTACTTCCTATTCTTCCAATAGCTTTTGATGAAGCCTTTCTAAGCTCTGAAGACTTACTTTCAATGCCTTTTATTAAACCTGGAATTGCTGGCTTCATTGCATCTGGATTTGAAAGTCCAAGAATTCCAATACAGTCTGCTGCTCTTTCTTTCAACCGTTCTCCTGAATTAAATGCTTTTATTACTTCTGGGGCCAAAGATGCTGAAGGTCCCGGATATTTCTTAGCAAAATCTGTCAAAATTACTATTGAGTGATAAACTACTCGCCAATCATCATCACTTAACGCTTTTTTTAATTCAGGCAATGCGGCCTTAGGTACTGTATTCAATATTTTCATTAATGACTCTTGAGTCTGATATCTGATATCTTTATCTTCATCACTTAATATTTCAAATAAATCTGCGATAGTGTCACTCTTTTGAGCATTCGATTTAAGTGAAAAACGAGTCCAAATTTCTACTACTTTACTACGTACATTTGGATATGGACTGTCAAATGTTTGCTGCATTGCATCAAAAATTTCCTTATCTTTAGACGGTCTATGTTTACGTAATTCCATTAAACCATCAATAATTGCTTCTTGAGTAGTACCTGGCTGCTTTGGAAGAACTCTTGTAAAAGAATTTATTATAGGATCTAACCATTTCTCATCAATCTGAGCCTGAATTACAAGTGCTTTAACTGCAGCAGTTCTTTCAATTTCAGAACCACTCTCCATTTCCACCAAATTCTTTTCAATCTTTCTATCGGGTGAATTACCACTTACATCCTCAGTCCATTGACTTACACTTTCCTTAAGATTCTGCAATCTATCTCTTAAACCCACAAAAACCCATAGGGGATGTATAGTAATAAACCTCCGCTTGAATGAAGGAATATGCCTACATCGGCGGAAAAGTTTATTCAAGACAACGGAGCTGAAGTTCATGATAAAGTTAGAATCGAAAACAAGACCCTAACTTATGAAGGATTGATTCTACCTAAACATAAATTTTCAGGAGAACATATAATCATGATTAAGCTTGATAATGGTTATAATATTGGAGTGTCTACTGAAAATGCAAAAATGACCATATTATCTAAAGCAAAACAAACGGATTATGAACTAACTAAAAAAATTAAAAACGATAAATTAAATAATATAACTATTTTAGGTACTGGAGGAACCATTGCGTCCTTTGTAGATTATAAAACAGGAGCAGTTAGTCCAGCTATTACTACTGAACAATTAGTTAACTCTGTAAAATCTTTAGAAGACATAGCTAACATAAATGCAGTACCTTTGTTTTCATTAGCTTCTGAAGATATGAATCCTACTCATTGGGAAGATATTGCAAGGAAAGTAAAAGAAATACACGATGATAAGAAACATGGTGTGGTTATAGGACATGGAACTGATACTATGGCCTACTCGGCAGCTGCGTTATCATTCCAATTACCTGAAATTGCACACCCTGTAGTTTTTACAGGATCTCAAAGAAGTCCAGATAGGCCATCCAGTGATGCTCATCTAAATTTAGCCGGAGCTACGAAAACAGCCATGAGTGATCTAGGAGAAGTTTGTATTGCTATGCATGAAACTACTAACGATCAAACAGTAGCAATATGGAGAGGAAATAGATCAAGAAAAAGTCATACTTCTAAAAGAGATGCATTCACATCTCCGAACGATAAGCCATTAGGTATTGTTAAGAAAAATATAGAATGGAAACAAAAATATAAACCAACTAGTAAAGAAACAACTTTAGAAGCTGGTTTCGATGAAAATATTGGGCTTGTATGGTCGCATCCTGGCCTTAATGAAGAGGATTGGGGGAAATTAACTTCTGGGAAGAATGGAATTGTGATCGCAGGAACCGGATTAGGCCATATAAAATCTGAACTATTGAATATTGTTGGTAAGACGGCTGCTGATATTCCTGTAGCTATGACTAGCCAATGTTTCTCTGGAACTACAAACTTGAATGTTTATAGAAATGGTAGAGAATTAATTAAAAAAGGTGTTGTTGAGGCCTATGATATGCTTCCAGAAACGGCCCTTGTAAAAATGATGTGGTTATCTAAGCATAAGCCAAATGAAATATGTGAGCTAATGGGTGAAAATTTAGTAGGAGAAATTTCTAATTCAAGGAAAATGAGTTAAGGAAATCTCTTTAGACTGCACTTCTAATAATGAAACATGATTAATCCACAATTTGAGAAATTAGCAAATTTACTAATCACACATTCTTGTTCATTAAAAAAAGGTGAAAAGGTTTTGATTGAAGCTTTTGATATACCTCAAGAAATGGTCATTGCAACTATAAGAGCTGCAAGAAAAGCTGGTGGTTTACCCTTTGTAACTTGGAAAAATAATTTGATTTTAAAAGAATTAATAAATGAAACAAGCGAAGAACATATGAGTTTAATCGGATCTGTAGAAAAATATAGAATGGAACAAATGGATGCATATATTGGGCTCAGAGGCAGTTTAAATATTTCTGAAATGTCTGATGTGAATTCTGATAAAATGGCAATCTACCAATCTGAACTATTACAAAAAGTACATTTTAAGGAAAGAGTAGCTAACACCAAGTGGGTTGTATTAAGATGGCCGACTCCTTCGATGGCACAACAGGCAAATATGTCGACTGAAGCATTCGAAAAATTCTACTTTGATGTTTGCTGTTTAGATTATAAGAAGATGGATGAAGCTATGAAACCTTTAGAAAAGTTAATGACTGAAGCTGAAAAGGTTCATATCAAAGGGCCAGGTACTGATCTGAAATTCTCAATTAAAGGAATTCCTGCAATCAGATGTGCCGGTGAACGCAATATACCTGATGGTGAATGTTTTACAGCTCCTGTCAAAGATTCTGTAGAAGGATATATCCAATTTAATGCTGAAACTCTTTACCACGGTACTGTATTCAACAATATTAGATTAGAGTTTGAAAAAGGTAAGGTTGTAAAAGCCACGGGAAGTGACGATGAAAAGATAAATACAATTCTTGATTCGGATGAGGGTGCAAGATATATCGGAGAATTTGCAATAGCATTTAATCCATATATTACTGAACCTATGAAAGATATTTTATTTGATGAAAAAATAGCTGGAAGTTTTCATTTCACACCAGGTAATGCCTATGATATTGCAGATAATGGAAATAGATCCGATGTTCACTGGGATATGGTACTAATTCAAAGGCCTGATTATGGCGGTGGAGAAATTTGGTTTGATGATGTACTAATTAGAAAAGATGGTGAATTTATTCTTCCGGAATTGAAAGGGCTTAATCAAGAAAAATTAGTATAGATGGTAAATGAAGCACAAATAAATGCAATCGCCAGTGCTGAAGAGGCTGGCCTCTATTATTCTAATAATACTGAGAAAGGATATACTAGGCAAATAAAGGACGAAAAGCAATCATTTTATGATATTAAAAATAAACCACTTAAAGCTAAGAGAGAATTAAAACGAGTTGATGAATTACGTATTCCACCGGCTTGGACAGAGGTTTGGATTTGTGATAAAAAGAACGGACATTTGCAAGCGACCGGAATAGATGCCAAAAAAAGGACTCAATACATTTATCACCCTATCTGGACGCAATTAAGGAGTGAGGCAAAATTTGACAAAATGATTATCTTTGGAAAATCACTCCCCAGAATAAGAGACCAATATTTTGAGGATCTGGCCAAGGAAGGGAACGATAAACAAAACAATATGCCTTATGAACGAATAATGGCCCTTATTGTTAGATTATTAGATACCACCTTTATTCGTATAGGGAATGAAACTTCAAGAGATGACGAAAAAGCCACCTATGGTTTATCAACTATGCAGGATGAGCATATGGATTTTGAACCAACCGAAATAACTGATGAAGAAGATAAATGGTATGATGCCCAAGTAGGGGGTAAATTCACATTTATTGGAAAGAGTGGAAAGAAACATGATATTGAGATAAGGGATGAAATCTTTGTGGATCTTCCAGCCCTTATTATGCTGTGCAAATATACAAAAAAAGATAAGGGGGGAGACCTATTTGCATTTTTTGACGAAGAAGGAAATACGCATGATGTGAAAGCGTACCATGTCAATGAATACATACAGGAGATTTCAGGCGAAAAATTCACGGCAAAAGATTTCAGGACGTGGGGGGGAACAAAACGAGCTGCCAAAGAATTAACTAATTTCAAAAGTAAAGACAGCAAAGCACAACGTAAAAAAAATGTAACCAAAATGGTTAAAGTCGTTTCAAGTCATCTAGGCAATACACCTGCTGTCTGCAGAGGATCATATATTCATCCCCGATTCGTAGGGGATTATCTCAAAGGATCTTTCTACCGAATATGGAAGGATAGTCTTGAGGGAGAAGACTTAATTCATCTTACAAGAAACGAAAGTCACGTTATTAGATATTTAGAAAATAGTTAAGCTTAAACACCCTTTATCCTATGATGTAATAATGTCACTGGATGATTTAGATTCAAATGATAAAAAAGTTTATGAATATTTGAAACATAATGATTTTGTTGTGAAACCATGGTCTACTAAAAAAGCTGCCACTGCATTAAAAATGAAAGAAGATGAAATTTATACTTCTTTATCAAATTTGGCAGAGTATATGAAAAATAACATACATATACATTACAAAGAGGGATCTATTCGAATTGGCGCTAACTAGTTGCTCAAAGTAAATAGTTGCCAATCTCCTTTACCATCTAAATATCCTAATCTTACTCCACAGTCTATCCAACCGTGTGCATAATTTATTGCTGCAAAAGCGTCAACACCACGTCCTTCTGATAAAAAATGCTGTGCATCTGAATAATATGCCTTAACCATTCCTAATATGTCCTCAGCCTTAGTATGGCTATTACTTCCAGGATCACCAATGATAGAGGCTTTCTCCAGAGCTTTAGCAGTTAAGCCTAAATATTTGTCTATTCTTTCGCTAGTTACTGAATAATCAGTCATAGATGGTGAAAGATGTAGGTCTTAATCATTACTGACCGAAAATTATTAAGTGCAAGTCAATAATGGATATATGTGTACCGAAAAAGAATTACGCTAATTTGTGCGTTAATGTTTCTGTCAATGGCCCTATTTCTCATTCCAAATACAGATGCAGAGGTAGCTTTGACCGGAAATTCAGCGCATATACATCTTAACATGAAAGAAATGGATGATTTATCACCTGAAACTTGGGGAGATAATACTAGAGAAGCAATCAAGGAAAATCCACCGCAATCTTATGAAAATGACCCTACTGGCGTGCTAGGACGAACTCGTGAATGGAAAGATGTTGGAACTTGGACAGCTGTGAATGGAAATGTGCTTGATCTTGGATTAAGCGGACCTGTTAAATTCAATATATGGTGGAGAGAAACTGATCAAGGACAAGATGACAGTTATGATGCTCAAGTTCAATATCGCTTCAGATTAAATATTGATGGACAAGATGCAGCATATTACACCGATGAAGAAAGTGGTGGGACACATGAATGTGCGCAGTCTAAACCATGTGAATGGACTGGCCAAGTTGGCAATATCAACATTAGTTCAGCACCTAAAGGTACTATTTTTGATATTGAAATCGAATACTGGTCTTTTTCAGATATCGAGATTTACTATGATAATACGAGCTTTGACAGTGGAGTAGCATTTGCCGCTGACGCGATTAAATTTGGTCAATCTAATATTAATGGACAAGTTGTTAGTTTTGATTTTGTTCAAGCTTGGGACACTAATCCAAAAGAAGCTGTAGATGGAAATTACATTAGACTAATAGTAGATGGAGTAGGTTTGAACAATACACTGCAAAGAAGTGGATATCCAATTATTGAAGATGGCGCCGAGTATCAGCTAAATGGAACAAAAATTACATCAACAAAGATCACCTGGTATATTGAGGATGAATATGCAAAAATTGATCAATCTATTATTAGTTTTTCTTTAACAAAAAAGAGTTCAGCATCAGCCCCACCTATAAATGTTAAGGCATTGGATATTATAGGACCTGGAGGCGTAGGTAGCTCAGAAGATGATAAAGGATTACTAGGACTCCCTGGGTTTAATTCTATTCTAACCATATTTTCAATTATTTTCATTAGTTTTTGCAGAAGAGAAGTTTAATAAAACGAACCCAATAGGAAGGGCCCATGAGACAAGTCTCAGCATTTATTGCTATAGCATTTGCAGCCATTATTCTACTATCTTTTAGTGCGGCTGCTGAAGAACCAGAATACGAAAATCCTGATTTACAACTTAAATTTAATTTGAAAGAAGAAAATAACGGATTATCGCCTCAGAATAAATTACCAGGTGAACCTGAAGCTACAAAAACGGTTCAAGCGCAATACGATGATTATGTAGGCTTTAGAACCAATAGAGAGCAAGTGAATGTAGGTACTTGGACAAGTGACCCAGTAGAATTCGGACTATCTCTCTCTATTAAATCATTTGACATTTGGTGGGAAGATACTGAAGGTGATGATGACAGTTGTGAATGGACTATTACCATAAAAGTCAATGATCAGGATGTAAGTGAAGATACAAGTGGATGTCAACACAATGGAGATGGAATTGCCAAGGCAACACATAGTCTTGCAACTAATATTGAATTGAATACTGGTGATACTATTGGGATTAACCTAGCTTATGAAGGCTGGGATGATATCAAAATATATTACGATAATGTAACTTATGATACTGGATTAAATATTGCAGGAGGTCATGTTCTCTTTTTTGGTGGGGAATGGATAGGTTCGGAAGTTAATGTAGAATTTGCAGAAGCTTGGCCAGTAAACTGGGATACTAATCTTAAGGGTGGATTCGTTATGCTAATGGGAGCTGACGGGTACATGGCTGATAATACGAAAGCAGGAGTAACTGAAGGATTGGAATATACTATAACCTTACCAAACGAAACTGCAGATATAACGTCTACATTCATAACATGGACTGAAGTTACAGGAGTTGGAATCCAATTAATGATGGATTATACTACCTTCGACCATATGGCTGACAATAGTTCAGCAAATGGCACTGTAAAACCTGCGCTTGTGAGCATTACACTTGAAAAGAATATAGGATTACTTGGCGATGATGGTGGGTTGTTAGGACTGCCTGGTTTTGAAATAGCTATAGCAATCCCTGCAATTATTTTTGTTGCAAGAAGATTTAGAAACTAAGGGAAAGCATCCTTTCTATTGGATTTGATGCCCGTTTAATAGTTTCTTCAGATAATTTGACTTCCCACTGAGATAAATCATCTCCAGAATCTATAGCTTCAAGTATTGGTTGAATCTTATTCAATGATATTTTTGCCATATGATTACAACGTACTGAACAAGCTGTAGCAAACTCAACCGATGGAAATTCTTCCATTAAATTAGAGGTAAGCTCACATTCAGATGCGATGAATGCTTTCTCTAAATTACCACTTGCTACTCTATGTGCAATATCATTTCTTATTTGTGTAGTACTTCCATAATAATCTGCTTCTTGGAGTACTTCCGGTTTGCACTCCCAATGAACATACATCATTCGATTTGGATCTTCTTTATTGATTTTAAATGATTTTCTTATTGATATTATATCTTCTAAAGAAAATTTTTCATGGACTTCACAGACGGCACCCTTAGCACTATTATTTTTACCAGGGTACAGAATTTTCTTCTTATCCTCCAAAACTTTTTCTAAATTTTGAGCAAAATATAAATCAGGAACAAAAATTAATTCATCTCCTGGCATTGACATTGCTATTTGTTCAGCATTAGCTGAGGTACAACAAACGTCACATTCAGCCTTGGCATCAGCATAACTATTGATGTAGATCATTACAGGAACTCCAGGATATTGTTCCTTTAAAATCCGAACATCTTCAGCTCTAAAATCATCTGCTAAAGAACAACCTGCAGTTTTATCTGCAATCAAAACTCTCTTATTTGGATTAAGAATTTTAGCAGTTTCAGCCATGAATCTTACTCCGTTAAATATTATAAATTCAGAATCAGTCTGGACCGCACTCATACTTAATCCAAGAGAATCTCCTTGTTCTCCTTGTTCGGAAAGGCCAAAAACTAATGGTTCCATATAATTATGACCTAAAATAACGGCATTATGTTTCTTTTTTAACTCTAATATTCTATGAACTGTAGTCGCATAAAATTCAATATCTATTGGTGTCAGAGTCGGATTATTTCTAGAATAAATATCTGCTTTGACAGACTCTAAAGTAAGTTCCTTCAATATGCTAGAACTCGATTCCATAGGTGCTCTACTATGACTCTATAAGCTAGGATATAAATTTAATGTTAACGTTAAATTGAAGGTGACTTTTAAATAGGACTAATTTGGTCCAATTACTCTGAGGTATAAACTATGATGAGAATCAATAAACTCACTGATTACGGCATAGTAGTTATGACGAAAATCGCAACTATGAAATCAGACAAAGTACATACGGCTAAAGAGATAGCTCATCGAACAAAGATACCGCTGCCTACTGTCACAAGATTGCTAAAGACTTTATCAAATGAAGGATTATTAATTTCCCAAAGAGGGAGTCAGGGAGGTTATGCACTCTGCAAATCGGCTTCAAAAATTTCTGTTGCATCAATTATTGAGTCTATTGAAGGCCCCATTGCTTTAACTGAGTGTTCAACAAATGAATGTTCCTGCTCATATGAATCTAGTTGTAGTGTAGAATTACCGTGGCAGAAGATAAATAATACCATTAAATCGGCCCTTGAAAAAATTACATTGAACGAAATGATTCAAGCCAAACCGAATAACGAATTCGTAAATTTATCAATGAATTATGGTGAACACAATTGAAACAAGAATCTGAAACTGAGATGTTAAAGGAATATGCCGAACAAGAATACAAATATGGTTTTGTAACTGATATTGAATCTGAAACATTGCCTCCTGGCCTTAATGAAGAAGTAATTCAATTCATATCAAAAAAGAAAGGTGAACCACAGTGGTTAACAGATTGGAGACTGAAAGCTTACAAGATTTGGTTGAAAATGGAAGAACCACACTGGGCTAATGTAGAATATCCTAAAATTAATTATCAAGCAATTAGTTATTACTCAGCCCCTAAAAATATGAAAGATGGACCAAAGAGTTTAGATGAAGTAGACCCAGAATTAATAAAAACTTACAATAAGCTTGGAATCCCATTAGAAGAACAAGAAATTTTAGCAGGGGTTGCCGTAGATGCAGTATTCGACTCAATGTCAGTAGCTACTACTTTCAAAGATAGATTAGCTGAAAAAGGAGTAATCTTTTGTCCAATTTCAGAAGCCGTAAAGGAACATCCTGAATTAATTAAAAAATACCTGGGATCGGTAGTACCTCAATCAGATAATTTCTTTGCCGCATTGAATTCGGCCGTTTTTACTGATGGTTCCTTCTGTTACATTCCACCGGGAACTAGATGCCCTATGGAATTGTCAACTTATTTTAGAATTAATGAGCCAAATACGGGTCAATTTGAAAGAACTTTAATTGTTGCTGAAAAAGGCGCATATGTATCCTATCTTGAAGGCTGTACTGCTCCAAAACGTGATGAAAACCAACTACATGCAGCTGTTGTAGAACTAGTCGCACTTGATGACGCTGAAATAAAATATTCAACTGTTCAAAATTGGTATCCTGGCGATAAGGATGGAAAAGGCGGAATCTATAATTTCGTAACCAAGAGAGGAGCATGTAGAGGAAATTCATCTAAAATAACTTGGACACAGGTAGAAACGGGTTCATCAATAACTTGGAAATATCCCTCATGTATTCTGCAAGGTGACAACTCAAAAGGGGAATTTTATTCGGTTGCACTTTCAGCCCTAAAACAACAAGCAGATACCGGTACCAAAATGATACATATAGGTAAAAATACTAAAAGTACTATTATTTCTAAAGGTATTTCGGCCCAAAAAGGTCAAAATACATATCGCGGCCAAGTTATGATAAAAAAATCCGCAACTGGTGCAAGAAATTATTCGCAATGTGATTCTCTCTTAATTGGTGATCAATGTGGTGCACATACGTTCCCGTACTTAGATGTTAAGAATACCAAATCTCATATTGAACATGAAGCTTCAACATCTAAAATAGGTGAAGATCAAATTTATTACTGTAAACAGAGAGGAATCTCAGAAGAAGATGCAATCAATCTGATTGTAAACGGTTTCTGTAAAGAAGTATTCAAAGAATTACCAATGGAATTTGCTGTTGAAGCACAACGTCTATTGGAAGTTTCATTGGAGGGGAGCGTAGGTTAAACATGTTGAAAATAACAAATTTACATGCGAGTGTAGAAGGAAATTCTATACTCAAAGGAATTAATTTAGAAGTAAAAGCTGGGGAAACTCATGCTATAATGGGACCTAATGGGTCTGGAAAATCTACTTTAGCCCAAGTTTTAGCAGGACATGACGACTATGAAGTGGACAAAGGAGAAGTCAGTTATCTTGGAAAAGATTTACTAGAAATGGATGTTGACGAAAGAGCTTGTGAAGGTGTATTTTTAGCTTTTCAATATCCTGTTGAACTTCCCGGAGTTAACAACACCTATTTTCTAAAATCAGCCCTAAATGCTCAGCGCAAATATAGAGGTGAAAGTGAAATTGATGCAATGGAATTCATGGATTTAATTGGAGATAAAATTAAACTCCTAAATCTCAAAGATTCGCTATTGAAACGACCTGTAAACGAAGGTTTTTCTGGTGGAGAGAAAAAACGAAATGAAATATTTCAGATGGCAGTTTTAGAACCTAAATTAGCATTATTAGATGAAACGGACTCTGGCCTAGATATTGATGCATTGAGAATCGTAGCAGGCGGTGTTAATGCTATGAGAAGTAAAGATAATGCAACTATTATAGTTACGCATTACCAAAGATTATTGAATTACATAGTTCCAGATTATGTCCATGTTTTAGTTGACGGGAAAATTATTAGTTCCGGAGATAAAGCATTAGCTCTAGAATTAGAAGAAAAAGGCTACGATAAAATTATTGAGGAATCAAAAGCATAATGAAAGCTCTTGATAATTTTAAAGCTGATTTTGAAAATACTCTCCAACTAAGTAAGGGCCTGATTAAAGAGATCAGAAGTAAAGCCTTTGAGAAGTTTATTTCTGAAAAATTCCCTACACGTAGAGATGAATATTGGAAATATTCAGATCCCTCATCTATTCTAAAATTGGACTTAAATTACAATGATTCTGGAGATTTTAAAGACGATAGTTATGATATTATCTTATCAAACGGAAGAATTGTAAAAACTATATCAAAATTTAAGACAGGAAACATATCTGATGGATTAGATAATGGAGATGTTCCTAAAGAAATATTCAAGGAAGAAAAAAATCCCTTTTTAAATCTTAACAATGCATTTGCAGTAAATGGATGTTATCTAATTCTTGATTCTAAAACAAAAAAAGATGTTAAAATTTTAAATGTCATAAATAATAATAGTGACTGTCAGGCAGTGTATCCTAAACTAGTAATTATAGCCAAAAAGAATAGTGATTCGACTGTATTTGAAGAAGTAAAAGTTGTGGGTGAGGGAATTAACTTTGTAAATTCAGTTGTGGATATAATACTAGAAGATGGTGCAAATTTGGAACATATTATTTTAGACGATTATGCTAAGGATACATATAGCATATCAAATATATGTGTCAAACAAAGCAAAGACAGTAATTTTAGATCTCATAATTTCTCGATGGGGAAAAAACTGGCAAGAAGAGATTATAATATTGAACTATTAGGAACTGGAGCAAACTGTGATTTGTATGGCCTCTACTTCGTAGATGGAGAAAATCACATAGACCATCACACTACTGTTGAACATAAAAAAGAGCATTGTACTAGTAATGAACACTACAAGGGAATTCTTAGTGGGAAATCCGTTGGTGTTTTCAATGGTAGAATTCATGTACATCCGAAAGCACAGAAAACGGATGCAATACAAAATAACCAAAATTTATTGCTAACCGATGATGCCATAATACACACTAAACCGGAATTAGAAATTTACGCAGATGATGTCAAATGTACTCATGGTGCCACAGTAGGTCAATTAGATGAAAAAGCTCTGTTTTATTTAAGAACAAGAGGATTAAATCAAAAAGAGGCCCAAGGGTTGCTAATGAGGGCCTATGTTGGGGAAATTATAGACCATATTAGTAACGGAGAGATAAGAACTAGAATGATGAATATTGTTCTAGATAGATTACCTAAAGGGGATTGAATGCTGTTTGAAAATATCAAAGATGATTTTCCAATATTAGAGCAAGAAATTAACGGTAAAAAATTAGTTTATCTTGATAGTGCGGCAACGACGCAAAAACCTACAGAAGTCATTAATTCTTTGAATAATTATTATACTAATAATAATTCAAATATACATCGAGGCGTACATACCTTAAGCCAAAGAGCAACTAAAGATTATGAACAATCTAGAAAAATAATAACTAAATTTATAGGGGCCGCATCTTCTAAGGAAATAGTTTTTGTTAGAGGAGCAACTGAGGCTATAAATTTAATCGCAAATAGTTATGTCAAACCATTACTAAATAAAAATGATGAGATCATAATCTCACAAATGGAACATCATGCCAATATTGTGCCATGGCAAATGATTTGTGAAGAAAAAAAAGCCAAATTAAGAATAATCCCTATAGATAATAACGGCGAACTCATCCTAGAAGAGTTAAATAATCTGGTGAATGCAAAAACAAAATTTATTTCAGTTAACCATGTCTCAAATTCATTAGGAACTATAAATCCTATTGATACAATTATTAAAGTTGCGCACCAAAATAACATCCGAATAATGATTGATGGGGCCCAAGCCGTTCAACATTTGGAGATTGATATGAAGAAAATGGATGCTGATTTTTATTGTTTTTCAGGACATAAAATCTATGCACCTACAGGCATTGGTGTTTTATATGGAAAAAAAGAATTATTAGAAAAAATGCAGCCTTACCAAGGCGGAGGAGATATGATTAAATCGGTAACTTTTGAAAAAACAATATACAATGATATCCCAAATCGATTCGAGGCTGGAACTCCAAATATTTCCGGAGCCATTGCACTTGGTGAAGCTATAGAATATATTACTCAAATTGGAATACACAACATTACAAAATATGAAAATGATTTGCTAAATTATGCAACATCAAAACTTAAAAAAATAAATGAAATAAAAATAATAGGGGAAGCAAAAGAAAAAGCTGGAGTCATTTCATTTGTTATAGATGGAATACATCCACATGACATTGGAACGATATTGGATTCTCATGGTATTGCAATACGTGCTGGACACCATTGTACACAACCTGTAATGGATTTCTACAATATTCCTGCTACTGCAAGGGCTTCATTTGCAATTTATAATGATAAGAACGATATTGATAAATTAATAGAAGCTATTAGAAAATGTATTGAGGTATTCTCATGAATAAGTGGGATGATTTGTATTTAGAAGTTATTTTAGACCATAACAAGAACCCTCGAAACAATCATAAATTAGAAAAACATACACATCATGCCGATGGACATAATCCACTGTGTGGAGACCGAGTATCTATAAACATTTTAATGGATGGAGAAACCGTGAAAGAAGTCAGTTTTACAGGATCAGGATGTGCAATATCAACAGCGTCTGCTAGTATTCTTACTGAAACTATTAAAAATAAAAACAGAACTGAAATAAAAAACTTATTCAATGATTTTCATAATTTAGTTACAAGTGAAAATGAAGTTGAAAAAAAATTAGGTAAACTAGCAATTTTTGAAGGTGTTAAAAAATATCCTGCAAGAGTTAAATGCGCAACCCTTTCATGGCATGCTTTAATGGCTGCATTAGAAGGAGAAAAGGAAATTACTACTGAATGAGTGAAAAGCTGAAAGAAGAAATTATTGAAGCCATCAAAACAGTCTTTGATCCTGAAATCCCAGTTAATATCTATGAACTAGGATTAATCTATAACATTGATATTAAAAAAGATAAAACTGTTGATATTACTATGACTTTAACATCTCCTTTCTGCCCTGTAGCTGGTTCTCTTCCTAAAGAAGTTGCAGCAAGAGCTTCCGAAGTGGAAGGTGTAACTGATGCAAATGTTGAACTTGTATTTGAACCTCCATGGAGTTTAGATTTAATGTCTGAAGAAGCAAAATTTAAGCTGAACCTCTCTGGAAACTTTATGGCTTAGTAATAATGAAAGAAATAAATGTAACTGGATTACAATGCACACAAGCTGTTATGGCAGTACTAAGAGAGCTGATGCCAATGAATGATAATGAAGAAATACATGTTACTTATGAAGAGCCAAATGCTAGAAGAGATATTATGGCATTAATTAAAAGAAGAAAATACAATCTTATAAAGGATGATAAGAAATTATTAATTATATCTAAATAATTATGAGCCAAAACAATAAATCTTTTCATGACTTTTCTACAACTACTTTACAAGGTGAGGTATTTGAGTTGAATAAATTGAAAGGGAAAAAAGTACTGGTAGTCAACACTGCATCAAAATGTGGCCTTACGCCACAATACAAAGGATTACAGGCACTTTACGAAAAATATGGTAGCGATAAATTTACCATTATTGGTTTTCCGGCAAATGATTTTCTTTGGCAGGAACCTGGTAACAATGATGAAATTGCTGCTTTTTGCACAAAAAACTACGGCATTTCATTTCCCATGATGCAGAAAATATCTGTAAAGGGGAGTGGCATGGATCCAATTTACAAATGGCTCACCAAAAAAGAAGAAAACGGTGTTAGTAATGCCAGCGTAAAATGGAACTTTCAAAAGTTTCTTATAGATGAAAGTGGCAAATGGGTTGATGTTATTAGACCTAGAGATGAGCCTGATTCAGAACAAATAATTAATTGGGTAAAAGGTGAAGATTAAGATGAAAGGATTAGATGTATTAGTAGAAGCCAGACTGCCTACTAAATTTGGTAATTTTAGATTAATCGCATTTCCTGGCAAAAATAAAGACAAAGAGAATTTGGCCTTAATCATGGGCGAAATCGAAGGTGAAATATTAGTTAGAATACATTCAGAATGTTTTACCGGGGATGTACTACATTCTATGAGATGTGACTGTGGAGAACAATTGGATTTAGCTATGGAAAAAATTGCAGATGAGGGAAAAGGGATAATTGTTTATTTAAGGCAAGAAGGAAGAGGAATTGGGCTAGTAAATAAGTTAAAAGCATATAATTTGCAAGATGATGGAATGGATACTGTTGAAGCAAATATTGCATTAGGTTTTGGTGCGGAATTACGTGATTATAGTGAAGCTGCAGCCATTCTACGGAATTTAGGAGTAACTCAAATTAAATTAATGACCAATAATCCTTCTAAAACTGAAGAATTAGAAAAAGACGGATTTGAAGTTTGCCAAATAAATCATGCTACTCTTGCGAATAATGAAAATAAAGATTATTTAAGAACTAAAGCTGAAAAGATGAACCATAAATTTGATTAAAAACGTTATTGAGTAAAGTTTTTCTTTATACTTTTATTCTTGGGATTACCTGCAACAATCATAATCCAAAGTACAAATAAAGACATTATTAGAGCATATTGTCCTGTATGCCACCAAAAATAATGGAATGTTTCCCAGGTACTTACTCCAAAAGTGTGAATTAAAGGATAACCGGATATTATTCGTACTAGGTTTTCAATGAATATAAATATTGTAGCATAAATGGCCCACTTAACTCTAACAATTGGCCTTACGCCTCTAAAACAAAGTATTAACAAACTCAAAAATAAAGTCTCATGGAGACCTGTACACTCTGAAACTATTTCCATATCTATCATATCTTGATAAACTAATCTTGTTGAATAATCGCCACTTATGGAAACGCCGATACCAAATGCACTTTCAATCACAAAAATTACCCAAGTTAAAAATTGCTGATATAGTAATAATGAATTCTCATCCTCAGTCCATTCTTGGAAAAATAAATCTATAGGCACTACAAAAAACATCACTAAACAAAAATTATAACCCACACTGATTAATACTTTTTCAGATTTCTTAGCGGCATTAAAGGAATTACATAAGTACAATTCTCCCTTATCAAGATAATATGCAAAATTATCAGAATATCGCTCCAGAAGATATGCCGGTTCTACAGCAATTGGACCTTTCCAAAATAAAAGGCTAAGAAAAAAAATAGATATTAGAAAGCTTAAAATTCCAAACAGGAAATCTACAGAACTAAAAGAGATAAAAATTAAAATAAAAGAAAAAATAAATATTATACCTTGAAGAATTTCATCTCGCGATAACAAATCTAACTTTTCAGGTTCATTGTTATTGCTCACTTAGTATCTATGGAGATTAATATAAATAAAAGCATACTTCGTTATTTTTTAATATATGGAAGCACTTTTTTAAGAATTTGACGAGCATTCTCGTAAGTTAGTTTTTCAAGAGCATTGTTAAAATCTAACCAAGCATAATCAATATGCTCGTGACTCAGTGTTACTCGTTTTTCAACCGTAGATGCTAAGAAAAATATGACTTCTTTAGATATAGATTCTGATCTTCGAGAAAATGTGTAACTTATAGAATGACGGAAATCAGCTATAATTTCCACCTTACTTATTCCTGTTTCTTCTTCTAACTCTCTTAGAGCAGTTTCAAGCTCAGTCTCATTTTGTTCAACGTGCCCCTTAGGAAAATCCCAATGACCACCTTCTCCTTGTGTGTTATTAGATGAATATTTTAAGAGAAGAATTTTATTTGAATTAAATACTACTAATCCACACGACTTCTCCATACAAACATAGCAGAAGCTAGGTATAATCTATTATCTCTATTTTATTACTTAATCTCTACGGGAACGAGATAAAGCTGTAGCAACTAAACCTAAAGCAAATATTGTGAATATCGGATCAAACCCTGGTAGGAAGACACCACGTACCCAAAGTGTTGCTGTAACTGATCTTGCTTCAGTTTCACCTTGAAGGGTTGTTGCAACTTGCATAATCACAGTATGGTATTCGTTACTCCATCCAAGAACAGTTCCACGAGGTGTAGCAAGTGTCAATTGAACTGGTTGTTCACCACTTGCATCAATCTGATACTGAACTGCCGCTAGAGCTACAGTGAAACCTGAATCTTCTAAATCTTTCTGATTCAAAACTTCAACGGCAATTGTATCCTGATAATTACCATTGTTAACTGCTATAAATGACAAAACAAATTCTTTACCAGGACCTATCCTTTGGAAAGGTTGGGTAGCCATAACAGACAATCTAGCATACTGTTCTACAATAACTGCAAAACCTGCATTTTTGTTAACTTGATTTAATTGTGTGTTGGTCTCTCTGCCTGAAGCCAATGCACTAACTTGAACGGCCTTATAGGATGAACGTGTAAGAGCTAAGGCACAAATTGGCACAGTAATAGATCCACCAGGACCAAGAGTAACTGAAACAGCACCTGGTGAAATAGTAACACCGCCGCCTGAAAGGGAAACATCCACATCAATTGTAGCTTGACCTTCATTCGAAACAACCATCTCAGTACAGCCAATTCCACTAGCACCAGGTCTGACATCTAAAGTTACTTGTCCATCTGTAAAACTTACTGAGTAAGCAACTGCAGCTTGTGCTTCTGCTGCTGGAGCAAACATCAATAATGATGTACCTAACATGAGGGTGGCCAGCAATAACGCTTTCGAAATTTTAGTCTTCATATTTTTCTCCGAGGAAGTGTCTGGACTATCAAACACTAATTTCACACTTTAGCTCACCCATAAAAAGGCTTACCTTAGTGAAAATGAGGGATAATCTTCTTTTTTCAAACGAAATTATGATATTTTAAGTAATAGTTCATCTCGAGAAGGTTCGACTAAAATAGAACTATCCTCAAATACAATCACTGGAATTCTACGCACTCCATTATTCAATTCAATTGCTTTCTTAGTGTCTTCTTCACTATCTGCAATATTTATAAAATCAAACTCGATGTTTTTTTCATTAAATACTTGTTTAGCTACAATACAATCTCCACACATAGGTGTTCCGTATACTTTTATTTGTGTCATTAATTCTCCATATATGTTTCTATATTAAGACATGAACATATTAGGTTTTTGTCACCCCATGTATTGTCAATTCTACTAACTGAAGGCCAAAACTTATGCTTTTTTAAATAGCCAATAGGGTATGCGGCTAACTCTCTTGAATAAGGATGTGACCATTCATTACTAGCAATTTCAATTGCAGTGTGTGGAGCGCCGCTCAATGGATTATCTGAGGAATCACCACTCTCTCTAACTTTATCTATTTCCGATTTTATTGATATCATAGCATCACAAAATTGATCTAATTCTATCTTAGATTCAGATTCCGTAGGTTCTACCATTAATGTATTTGGAACTGGCCAAGACATTGTTGGAGCATGATACCCATAATCCATTAATCTCTTAGCAATATCATCAATAACTAAACCGGCATTAGATAATAGTTCACGCGTATCTAGAATACATTCATGTGCCACATTTCCTGATTTACCAGTATATAATATAGTATAATGTTTAGAAAGTTTCTTTGCTATATAATTTGCATTAAGAATTGCTATTTTTGTTGCTTCAGTCAAACCATCAGGACCCATCATTGCAATATAAGCCCAAGAAATAGGGAGTATGCTAGAACTGCCCCAATTACTAGCTGAAACTGGCCCTGTATATGAATTGCTCTTGTAGTCATCTAATGGATTTGATGGTAAAAAATCTAGTAAGTGTTCAGCCACGCCAATTGGCCCCATTCCGGGCCCTCCACCCCCGTGTGGTATACAGAATGTTTTATGTAAATTTAAATGACAAACGTCAGCACCTATTTCACCCGGTTTGCACAAACCCACCATTGCATTCATATTTGCCCCATCCATGTAAACTTGTCCGCCATTTGAATGAATTATATCACAAACCTCTCTAATCGTTTCCTCAAAAACTCCATGTGTTGAAGGATAAGTAATCATCATAGAGGCTAATTCAGAAGAGTATTTTTCAGCTTTAATTTTGACATCATCTAAATCAATATTGCCTTGTTCATCACATTGAATTCCTACTACTTTCATACCAACCATTACAGCTGAAGCGGGATTTGTGCCATGAGCCGATGTGGGGATCAAACAAATATTACGATAAATATCACCCCTTGAATGATGATACTCTCGAATGGCCAACATTCCTGCATACTCTCCCTGACTTCCTGCATTTGGTTGTAAGGATATTGCTGCAAAGCCAGTTATTTCACACAACCACTTTTCTAAATCTTCAAAAAGAGAAATATAGCCTTTAACTTGATCAAGAGGTGCATAAGGATGAATCTTGGAAAAATTGGGCCACGTTACAGCTTCCATTTCGGCCACTGCATTCAATTTCATTGTGCAAGAACCTAACGGAATCATACTGTTATTCAACGATAAATCTTTTGTTTCTAATCGATGAATATATCTTAACATTTCGGTTTCTGAATGATATGTATTAAAAACCGGATGTTGAAGATATGGAGTTATTCGTTGGAGAGATGAGGGGATACTGCCATCTAAAGGCTCAACCCATTCAGAATCAAACAAATCAAGAATTTCTATAATATCTGAATTTGTAGTTTCTTCATCAATAGAAATCCCTACAGAGTCACCATAATTCCAGAAATTTATATTTGAAGCTAGAGCTTTTTTGACAATATTTGAGTCTTTAGTCTTAACTTTGACAGTATCAAAAAAATTATCTGATTTTATCTGATAACCACTTGATTTCAAACTCAAATATAATCCACTTGCTAGATAATTAACCCTTTCAGCAATTTTTTTCAAGTTATTAGGCCCATGATATACAGCATACATTGAAGACATAATAGCTAAAAGAACCTGGGCTGTACAGATATTACTAGTAGCTCTATCTCTACGTATATGCTGTTCACGGGTTTGTAGAGCTAACCGTAAAGCATCGTTACCATACCTATCTTTTGAAATTCCTACTAATCTTCCTGGTAAATTACGTTTGTATTTTTTCAAAGTTGCTATAAATGCAGCATGAGGCCCTCCGAAACCCATTGGAACTCCAAAACGCTGAGAATTGCCTATTACTATGTCTGCACCCCATTCACCAGGTGGTTTGAGAAGACAAAGTGAAAGTAAGTCAGTTGAAACTATAGCCATAGCTCCAATTTCTTGAGACTTACTAATTATATCTGAATGATCACCTATAGAGCCGTCAACAGCAGGGTATTGAAGCAAAATTCCGAAAACATCATTGCTAAATTTAAATTCCGAATAGGGAGAAACTAAAACTTTGATATTAAGTGGTTCGGCCCTAGTTTTTATTACATTAATAGTCTGAATATTAACTAAGTCTGATACTAAAAATGTAGAGCGTTTACCTTTTAATAAATTACAAGCCATGCTCATAGCCTCAGCTGCAGCTGAGGCTTCATCTAAAAGAGAAGCATTAGCAATTTCCATTCCTGTTAAATCACAAACCATTGTCTGGAAATTCAATAAAGCCTCTAAACGTCCCTGAGCAATCTCTGCCTGATAGGGAGTATATTGAGTATACCATCCCGGATTTTCTAAAATATTACGTTTAATGACAAGGGGGGTTTTGGTACCAAAATAACCATGCCCTAAAAAATTTTTATTAATCAAATTCTTAGCTGCAATCGATTCTAATTGGATAAGTACTTCAGACTCAGAAATTGCTGAAGGTAGATTCATATTCTTAGAAGAAATAATATTACTTGGAATCATAGAATTTGAAAAATCAGAGAGATTGTTAAAACCAAGAAAATTCAACATATCTTCTACTTCAGTCGACGATGGGCCAATGTGCCGATTAAGAAATCTGTCGGGATGTATTGATTCTTTCATAAATAAATATTAGGTAGTATGTCGAATGGAGATTATGAGTGTTTGGTTAGTTTTTAGGCATCAGTTCTACTTATTTGCCCCTTCCTAATTAGGTATGTCCATGGTAAGAAATGCCATTAGGCTTTTCACCGTGGAAGAAGCTAACAGTCTGTTAGGGCTGATTGCTCCCATGCTTAACGAACTCTGTGAATATTCGGTACGTCAAGAGATGTTAGAAGAACAACTCGAAGAGATTATGGAAGAAGTTCGTGAGGATTATAGAGCTGCGTTAAAACCGGGCTGGGAAGAGCTCCAAATTGAATTAGAAAATAATACAAATTGTGTAAATAACTTAACTATGGAGTTGGGGAAATTAGGAATTGAAGTAGATGAACCAACACTAGGTGTTGTTAATTTTAGTTCTCTAAGAGGGATTGAGACTGTCTTTCTTTCATACAAATTAGGTGAAAGCCATGTAAAGCATTGGCACCATCTTGATGAACAATATGAATGTCGAAGAAAGATGGAAAGAGAACTAGATATTATCACTCAATAAAGCCTTTTGAAGTGGGCCGGAATACCAATTTATGCTTAAAGCAAAAAAAATAACCGTCTTTATGCCGGCGGAAGGTGAAACTGAAATTTTTAACAATGTTGAATTCCAGTCAAATCCAGAAGTTAATATCCTTGCAATTTTTACTAATAAAGGAAAAGAATCTATAATGTTTTCAGGCTTAAGTTTTAAAGTTGAAATGAAAGAAAGTGATGCTAAAGAATCATATGATATAGCACAGAAAGCTCACTCAATATCAAAAGAACAAATGAAGATGATGCTGGAAAGAGAAAATGGACCTAGTGATAGGTTTAGCTCTTCGTTCGGATAAATGTCAAATATCAAACTAGTAGTCTTTGATATGGATGGGACCTTACTACAACCACGTTCCTGTTGGGCTTACATACATGAGCATTTTGGGACTGATAATACTGAAATGCTGAACCTATACATACAAAATAAAATAACCGATCAAGAATTTGTGAAAGCTGATGTAAAACTTTGGGAAGCGAATAGTGACAAAAAAGTTAATAGAAGATACATAAATACGATACTTGATGAAATAGAACCAATAGATGGGGCTGAAGAATTAATTTCAGAGTTACATGAACGGAATATAGAAACTATTTTTTTAACAGGCGGGATAACTTTTCTTGCTGAAAAATGGGCTGAAAAATGGAATATGAAGAAACCTTTAGCTAACAATCTTACAGACGGTAATGATGGGCATTTAATGATAGAAGTAGGGGCAAGTGGACATGCAAAAGGAGCAGTCATGGATAAATTGCTAAATGAGCTAAAATTAGAAAAAAAACAAGTAGCTGCCATAGGAGATACTACTGTCGATTTACCTATGTTTGAAAGAGCAGGATTAGCTATTGCAGTAAATACTGATGAAAAAAAAGTGATCGAAAAAGCTGATTATCATTTAAAAGGTGACTTAAGAGAACTTAAAAATTTAATTATAAATTGGTAATAAGTTATAATAATATGTTGTTTGTACCTGCATATGGTTCTTCGACAAAATATTGCATTTCTGTTTATCGTATTTTTAACTTTCATACTTGTTGGTCAAGTCAAAGCTGATGAACCTAACATAGATATCACCGGTATCAAATATACTAACGATTTTGAAAATGGTGACCCTATTACTATTGTTTCCAGCGGGAAGGATGATGCTACAGCATACAATTACAATTTTTACGATGATGATGATGATGATTGTGACCAACAATCATGTATTCCTGAGAATTGGTATGCAGTAGACTTTGACGACTCCAGTTGGAGTTCGGGAGCTGCACCATTCGGTAACGATGAACTTGATGGAGTCAGCCCAGGGACAATCTGGCAAACCGAAGAAGGGGGACTGAATGATTATCTAATTATCCGCCATCACTTTACTTACAGCGGTGAGTATGAAGCTCTCAGCTCCACCCTGAACCTAGCTTACAACAACTATTATACAGCCTACCTGAACGGAAACCTCATTCGAAGTTGTGGATGGGGATGCGGAGAACCAGACGCCGAATACTGGAACAACGAACTAACCTATGACGGAAGCTCCGAATCAGGGCCCAACCCGGACTGGTTAGTCGAGGGGGAAAATGTACTTGCCATACTGGGGATAGATAGTACCTGGGGTGGTGGCGACGGCGAACAGTGGCTTGATGTCGAGCTTGTGGTGAATGTTCAGGCATGGACAGAGAATCCCATTATTCTTGGCGATGAATTGATGCTGAGAATTGATTTTTTCAACAACGAAGAAAATAATGCAACTAACCTTGATATTACACTAGAAATTGATGAACTTATATTTGCAAATCAAACTATTGAAATAGAAAATAATAAAACTTTTGAATGGAAAGTAGACTGGACGCCTGATAGATTGGGCGAATTCAATGTAACTGCAAAAGTTTTGAATGAAAGCCTAACAAGGTTTATACATGTAGGATATTATGCCTACAATTTTTCAGTTGATGATGATTATAATGTGGGTAACACTAGTGAAATCTTAACTTACAATATAACTATATCAAACGAAGGTGATGTGGACGACAATTACACTTTCCAAATATTTGGGACAGATAGTGCTTGGGATGTAGATTTTGTCCCAAGTATCATTAACCTCGCTCCAGGTGAAACTGGAGCAGTTATACTTGAAATAACTCCTGATAACAATACCTATTCAGGAATTTACGAATTGACATTAACAGCACGTTCACAATATCATGGTGAAATAGAAAACATGATTGTTCAAAGTGGACGTGATAATGGAACTGAATGGAAATGGGTGAATTCAACGGGTGGTCGGCTATACGAAGAAAGTAATACAACTTGGACAGAGATTGATTTTGTACCAAATTCAAATTGGACACTATCTTCTGCACCATTTGGAGATGAGGATCTAAGTGGTATTGACTATAATACCGAATGGACAGGAAACAATTATGCATACTTCAGACACATTTTTTACATTGAAGACCTAAGTTATTACGAAAATGATACTCTCAGCCTAAATATGGCTGCAAATAACTATGGGACATACTACCTAAATGGACATGAAATATTTAATGACATGGGATGGGGACAAGGGCACAATGCTAGATATTGGAACGAGGAAATCAAATTCAATACAAGTTTATTGAAAGAAGGAAAAAATATTTTGGCATCTGTTGTTAGAGAAACTGGAAATACACAATGGTTTGATGAAGAACTAATAAGTGTAACTCCTAAATCCACTGCCTGGGAATTTCAACCTGATTATATTTCTCTTAAACTTGAAGTGTTACCGGTATATGCTTTTGAATTAGTAGCTCCAATAAGTGATAAAGCAGTATCTCAAAACGAAGTATGCTGTGAACAGGAATGGAATTATAGATTTGAAATATGGGGATACAATGAAGGTAACATAGAAGATTCATATGAGATTAGCATAACTCTGAATGACACAACTAATTTTACAATCGTAGATTATGACACAATTGTACATGCTGATTTTGCTGAAGAAGTAACCATAGATCTAACTATTGCTCTAAACACTTCTGTTACTGAATTCTCAGTTGGCGAATTTAATATTTCTATGACTTCAATGAATTCGACTACTTTAGACACGAAATATATTATTGTTAAAGCAAGATTATACGTCATTCCAGATACTCTATCACCTGCAACTTATACTCAATCTCCAGAACTAATTAACAATTCATCTTTTGAAGTTAATTGGTATGTTGAAGAATGGTATAAAACCAATGAAATTATGGGAAATGACACAAAATATTTCATTATAGAATATATGACTGACAATGAAACAAATGGTGAAAATTGGGGAGATTGGATATTTTGGAATAATTTCTCCAGTGAAATTAACTCTGCAATATTTCCTTATGGCATTGATGGGTACAAGTATCGTTTTAGATCTATAGGGGGTGATGATGAAGGCCTTGTGGAAGATAAAGAAGATAAATATGATAGCCAAACATTAGTAGATCTTTCAGCACCATATGCTATTGTAAATCTAAGATTAACAAGTAATCTTACTAATTTTGACTATATTGAAATTGAATGGTACCTAAATCATACAAATATTACTAGTTATAGCATAGAGTATCGTCTTAATGACAATCAAACATGGATAAATATAGAAGAAAATACTCTAGCAAAATGGGTAGGATTCAATATACCTATAGATGGAATATATGAATTTAGAGTATTAGCTTACGATGAAGCTGGTAATGAAGGTATTTCAGACACGACCAATAAATTAACTGTTGACAGAATCGCTCCAGTTACTAATCTTGTAGATATTCCTGAACTAATTGGCTCGAATTCAATCAGTATGGATATAGAAAACTTAGATGACACCGTAAATCTAAGTTTGTATTATTCATTGTCTAAAGAAGGAGACGAAATATTTCCACTAGAATGGATACGATATGGTGAATATATGGTCAATGATTTTCCTATTTTAATTAATATAATTAATGAGAATCATTATTATTTTAGAATTATAGCATATGACTTAGTTGGAAATTACATTCTTAATGAGAGTTATGAAGAATTCATAGTTGATCAAAACATACCTGAGAATATTAAAAAATTAGAACTAAAGGACACTAAAGAAATTAACAATGGGACTACCGATATTTCAATTACATTCCAAGGATCTCAATCACAAGATGTTATAGGATATCGAATTTATCGCTCAATTAATCAAAATGAAACTGGAGAAATAGTGGGCTACAAAGAGGCAGATAAACTTTATCTTTCTTACACAGATTTAGATGTAGTACTTGGGCACAAATATTACTATTCGGTAGTAGCAGTAGATAGAATGGATTATGAATCTGATGTTGAAGTTAGCTCCATAGTTCTTGAAATAGAAGAAGAAACTGTGGAAGAAAGTGAAAATGAAAGTTCCAATAATGCCATTTTTATTGGTGCGGGACTTTTAGGGCTTGTTGGTTTAGGAGGTGCTGGATATTATTTCATAGGAAATAAAGGAAATGAAGAATTAATCACTGGAATTGCAGAAGTTGTTGAGACTGAAGAAATTTTAGAAAGTGATGTAACCGATTCTAAATTTACAGAAATTGATGGAGAATTATTGTGTAGTGCTTGCGGATCTATGTTTGAAATCTCGGGAGAGAAGATTTGTCCGTCATGTGGCACATTTGATGAATAAAACAAAACTTCAATAAAAGAGGGCTTATAGAATAATATGACCAATGTCTTGATAGATAGAAAGGATAAAATTGGAATTATTACTGTTAATCGTCCTGAACAGATGAATAGCCTAAATTCAAAAACAAGAACAGAGATGGCTGAGGCTTTTGAGAAACTTGGAAATGAAAGCGGAATTTCTACTATCATCTTGGCTGGAGCTTCAGGTAAAGCATTTATTGCTGGAGCAGATATTAAAGAATTCTTAAAACTTGATTTGGAAACGGAAAAAGATCTAAAAAAAGATTGGATAGTAACTGAAATAATTGAAAACTTATCAAAACCTGTAATTGCTATGATGGATGGCTTTTGTTTAGGCGGAGGCTTAGAAATTGCAATGTCTTGTGATTTGAGAATAGCGAGTAATAGAACTAAACTGGGACAACCTGAAATAAATATTGGAATAATACCTGGGGCTGGTGGAACTCAGAGATTAACTAGATTAATTGGTGAAGGGCGTGCGATGGAAATGATTCTTACAGGAAGAATGATAAAAGCTGAAGAAGCATTGCAATATGGTATTCTAAATTTTGTCTTTGATCCTAAAGAATTAGAAATTAAAACTATGGAAATTGCAAAAACTATTTCTGAAAAATCACCTTATGCAATTGAAAGAGCAAAACGAAGTATTAAATCAGTCTCAAATATGAAACTCAAGAAAGGCCTTCAATTTGAACGGAAAATGTTTCTAGAATGTTTTAATTCTGAAGATGGAAAAGAAGGGATTACTGCATTTATGGAAAAAAGAAAAGCTAATTTTAAAGGGAAATAATAGGATAAAATTTGAAATTAGCAGATAAGGTTGAATTTGTAACTTCAACACTAGAAAAGTTATATCCCAAACCTAAAATTCCTTTAAATCACGAAAATAATTTTACTTTTCTCGTAGCGGTTATGCTTAGTGCTCAAAGTACTGATAAAAAAGTAAATGAAATAAGTCCAAGATTGTTTAAAAAAGCAAATACTGCCGAAAAAATGAACCTTTTAAATGCTGATAAAATTAAAAATTATATTAAAGAAATTGGACTTGCTCCAACCAAATCTAAAAATATAAAAAAAATGTCTCAGCAACTATTGTCCTTGCATAGTGGTGAAGTCCCCAACACTTTTGAAGAATTAGAAAATTTAGCAGGAGTCGGGCATAAGACTGCATCTGTGATCATGTCCCAAGCTTTCAATCAAACCGCATTTCCAGTAGATACACATATTCACAGATTAGCGTTCCGTTGGAAGCTATCAAATGGGAAAAATGTAATGACGACTGAAATCGATTTAAAGCGTAAATTTGATAAAAGTTTATGGAACAAACTTCATTTACAAATGATTTTCTATGGAAGAGAATGGTGTCAAGCGCGAAAAAAAGAATGTGACTGTAAAATATGTCATAAAATTAAAACTTCATAGATACCTATATTGGGGCCCTTTTGAATTAATAAATAATGGCTAATTGGAATGAACGTTTCTTAAATCTTGCAACCCATATCTCAAATTGGAGCAAAGACCCATCCACAAAAGTAGGATGTGTTGTTGTTGGACCTGACCGTGAAATTAGAAGTACTGGATTCAATGGACTACCAAGAGGAATTGAAGACAATGATGAGAGATTGAATAATCGAGAAATAAAATATCCTATGATTTGTCATGCTGAAGAAAATGCGATTATGCATGCGGCCCGAATTGGAATATCTTTGAAAGATTGTACTGCATATGTCACTTGGCCCCCATGTACTAGATGTGCCCGATCATTAATCCAAGCTGGAATTGTAACTGTGATATATCCTAAAGATACTGAGATACCAGATAGGTGGATCTCTGATTTTGAACTATCAATAAATATGCTTAAAGAAGCTGGTATTGAATTAAAAACTGCTTAATTATTCATCAATTGAGTCTTCTTGTTTACTCAATAATTCTTTAATATTCTTTAGATGCTCAACGCCAGTATCTGATTGAATGTTTTCGGTTATTAAATCTCTAACCTTACTAGGGGAAGGTACACCAAAAAGACAATCATGTGGATTATGTCTTATTCTCTTAGATGAACTACGAGAACCTCCTGCGAGACCAATACTTCCTAATCCCTTTACTTCAGCTCCAGAACCAACGATCACCATCGACTCATCACTTCCAGTTCCGAGGCCTGAACCCGTAAGTGGCAACACTGTGCCATAGTCAAAGATAGTCCCGATGACACCTTGTTCCATCTTTATATCTTCAATGTGATTATAACGTACCTGACGCTCACTATTATTCATGAGAAAACTGCTCTTAAGAACTATTCGATTATTAGTAAGATAATAAGTAAAAGAACGACGATAAGCATTAACTGAAAGCATTCCTAAAAAACCAACGGCTGCAGTCAAACTAGGGATAAACCAAAGGCCAAAATCCATTGTATCTTCCATTTTCCAAGCATGATAAGACATTACTAAAATCCCCAAAAAGGCAACACCTGTATAAAGTCTGAAAATACTCTGACCGCCAGAGTCTAAGAAAAAAAAGCGTGCTAAAAAACCAACTATAAGCAAACCTAAAGACCAAATCATAGCTCCAGCTAAAACTTCATTAGCAAAAGGTATCTTTATTATAACTTCATAAAGAGGGAAAGTGGTAAATTTATCTTGGACAAAAAAATCATAAATTATGTAAGCCCATATTAATAATAGAAAGAAAATAACATATAAATAAAAAAATGAGAATACGTGCGGACGTAATTGCATTTTTAATTCCTCATCTCTTAACAATACTAACTCAGACATGTACTTACCAGAGAGTGGGGTGGTTAAAACATTTTCATATTACTCTAACATTTATTTATCGCCTCTTATCTAAAGAGATTAAGTTAAGGCCTATGCGAAGAAAAATTATACGAAAAAAAAAGGAAAATGAAGCTGGTGAAACGCTTTCTAAAATAAAAGGGGGAAAGGAACTTGAAATTGCAGCTATTATACTCAAAGAATTGGCTCAGAGAAAAAAAAGAAAAAATGAAATTGACAATAAACAAAATAATTTAAAAGAAATTAAAGAAAAAGAAAAAAAGACGGAAATACCTATAGACAAAAATACAAATATGAAAAATAAACGAATAAAAGAACTTGAAAACTTAAAAAAGATGGGAATTATTAAAGAAGATGAATTTGAAAAATTGAAAAACGATCTTATTGATTAGAAACAGGTTCAGATAAGGCTACAACATATACTCCACAAAGAACTATAAGACCTCCAACCAAAACTCCTAAACTTGGTATTTCACTAAATATTAACCATGCCAAAAGACCCGAACCAATGGGCTCAACAAGTAAAGTTATCGAAATAATATAAGCTGGTAAAAATGCAAGTGCCCAATTTTGCATAGTATGGCCCAATAAAGTTGGTATTAATGCCATTAAGAAAAATAATTGGAATTCTGAATTGGGTATTTTTTGATATTCTAAGCCTTGAACAAGCACAACAATCCACATGGCTATTGCACTTGAAAGATAAACAATAAAGGCATAAGTTGGTAAACTAATTTTCTTACGATGTCTACGACCACCAAGATAATACAAGCCTGCAAGTATACCTGATATAAAAGCTAAAAGATTACCCTGGAAATTACCTGGATCTTCAACTAAGTCACCCCAGAAAAGAATAATTATTCCTGATAAAGCAAGTAATGTACCAACAATTCCTTTTTGATTAAGACTTTCCCCAAAAACTAGCCAGCCAATAATAGATACATAAACTATATGACAAGTACCTAAAAGAACTGAAGCTGCAACTGACGTTGCTTTAACAGAAGAAATCCAGAATCCAAAATGCGCACCTAAAAGAAGGCCAATCACTATTAATTCGATAATTTCATTAAATTTTAATGAAGTTATTTCTTTGAAATTATCTTTAATCAAAAATGGCAAAAATAAAAAAGTAGCAAATGTTTGCCTATAGGAACCAATAACTAATGGCTCACTGCTACTCCATCTTATGAGAATTGCAGATGTAGAGATAGCAAATATACCAATTATCAGAGCAAAATATGCCATTTTCTTATCATTGTCTACAATATTCATACTTTAGTAATGCATCAAAGATATAGGTGTAGATAAATGTCTGCGAGACGAAGCTGGAGGTTCATACCATTTTAATTCTAAACCAGAACTTGCTACAACTTTTTCAGGTCTATCATATTTTTTACTACAAGATTTGCAACGATAATATGACTCTTTACCAGAAGAATGTGTTCTTTGACCGCAGACGCAAATAGGATTTGCTGGTTTTAAAAACCTAGGAACCAACGACAAGATTCTCAATTTCTCTAAGTTTATTGTTCCATTATTTACACTTCCACATATTATTAATAAATCACCAATCTCAAGTTTATCTACAATATGTCTAAAATTCTTAGTTGGTTCAAAAGCTGCACAATTAGTAGTTTGGTTAAATTTATCTTGTACTTCAAAAAAACGGTGCCCACCTTTAATTATAGTAGATTTTGAAGTAACTGAGACCTCTATATTTACACTATCTCCGTCTTTAATTTTAGAAATTTCTTTGGACCTAAGATGATCATCTGTAGCTTGATTGGTTTTGTAGAGTAACCATCGAGAAGGAATTTCAGGCCCTAATTTATCAAAGTTTTGAATTAACTTATCCTTATTGGTTCCCCTAAAACCCCATAAAACAGGGCATGGTGAATTTGGAACCATTGCAACTTTACCATCTAAATCAGTACATGAAAATACGGTTTCAATATTAGATATTTTTCGAACAGCTGAAGATTCAATATTTCTCTTGGTTCCCCAGTTATCTTGATTTCTATATCCTATCAACTCCCAAGTATGTGAAATACCATTAACCTTACTAAAACTACCAGACCATGCTAATGAACAAGCAGCCCCAAATATGCCTCTAGATCCTCTTAATCCTGAGGATACCGTCCCTTCTATTGATTCTAAAAGCATATCCTTGGTAACTATGTTACTTACCCCTTGCCAATACAATCCTTCAGGAAGAAAGGAATCTGAAATTACAACGCCAGGTTCAGAATCAGGCATGGAATGCTTATGAATTAAATCTAGAACCCTTTCAAGAATTTGCTCTTTATCATATTTTTTTTCTGCACTTTTTTCAAAAATAAAGAACGGCTTGCCATCCAATTCACCTATTAGCTTCTTCGACCCTATGCCTTTACCTAATGTCAATGCAACGGCACCATTTCCTCTTGTTTTCCATGGTACATTTGGATTCAAACGAACTAAACGAGGATAATCTACTAAATCAAATTCAGATAATTCTTGAATCACTTCTGTAGCTAACCACGTCGTACAACCTCCTTTTACAGAATCGGTATCGTCAAGACCTATGTGTAACATTTAGATTATTCGAAAATGAATACTCCCTTAGTCCACTGTGGTTGGATATTAGACTCTGAAAAATATGCTAAATTAATATTCAAATTAGCTGCAGTTCCTGCAGGAATATATGGCACTTCACCAATTAAACTATAAATCAAAATATCTGTTTGACCTCGTTGGTGGAGTAAATGAAGCAATTTTACAATATCTATTGAAAAATCTGAACTTGATGATTTGACTGAAGTAGACCAATCAATACCTATAGTTATATTTTCTACATAAGCTAAAGCGGCATCTAATTCATTAAATCCTTGTAAATTTCTTAAAGGAAGAATTACACGGCCCCTATCTAGCATCAACAAATCAATAATATCTTCACCCCATGTTAATCCAAAATCTATATAGATTTCATTCTCTGGATTTAATTTTAAAGAATAGGGGTCCGGTCGATTTCTAAGTATCCCGCCCATATCCCAAATTAGTGTTGGTTCTACAGTCTCTGGAACTGCCATATCAAGACTAGATGATATGAAATTAATTGTACCTAGATCCCAAATTGGCTTTACTCTTTGACCTTGATTATAAGCCATTGCTGTCCAAACCATTTTTAGGCACGAACATGTATCGATTTACCTCTTTCTAAAGATCTAATATCAACTTAATTTTAGAAGGTGGACCTTCTGAAATATGTAACATATGATAAGAAATCGCTTTAATTTCAACACCATAGCCATGCTTTGACTCCTTGTATATTTCTCCATATATTTTCCCTCTTAATCTATTGCTTTCATCAATGGAAATGTCAAGATTAGTGGAACCAACTATAAAATTCTCAGTATCAAAAAGAAAAATTAAATGTGATATATAACGAACTAATAGATTATCTAAATTGATACCTTCTAAATCTATAATATGGAAAAATTCAGAATCTGGTAAGTTCCCTCCAGTTATTACTTCAGTAAATGCTAAACTAACTTCGTGAAAAGCCCCTGATAAATTCTTATCTTCGACTTCAATACCGGCATCAGCTGTATGTTCAAAGATTTTTCTCAATTTAGGGTTAAAACGCTTTCTTAATAAAAATGGTAGCGGGGGATGGATTTGAACCATCGATCTCCGGGTTATGAGCCCGACGGGATTTCCTAGCTACCCCACCCCGCTATGCTAAACTAGGATAAATCTGGCTCTGGAGTATCCCACTCTAAATGGGCTTAATATAAAAACTTGTTAGGGGTAAATCATAAATATATTACTATCATAAACTTGTGTGGACAATCGATTAGCACTCGAAGAAATTAGAAAACAAATAGAAGATTTAGAGAGCAATCAAGTTATTTTAATCATAGGAATTGCGGTAATATTGCTTTATCTTGTTCTAACAAAAACACAGAGAGGTAGAGAAGTAAGAAAAAAATTTAGGATTTTACCTAAATTAATTCCATTAGAAGAAGAATATGTAACCGAAATTAAAGAACCCGAAAATCTCGATGGTAGTAATAGACAACTAAAGGGTGAAATCATTCAAAATGAGCATGACATCTTGAATGACTTGTTAGGAAATAAGGTGCCTGAAAAATTGGATGGATTTAATGAAGAAGATGCAGTTATCTTTAAAGAACAAGAAGAAATAATGCCACTACCTAACCAAAATTTTGGAAATATGAATGAACATATCAATTCAGCAACTGAAAATCAAGAGTATTGTGCCTCATGCAACAAGCCTGTAAAATCTGAATGGAAAGCATGCCCTTTCTGTGGAGAATTTCTTGAAATCTATGAAGATTAACGATTACCTTTTTCTACGGTCCAAAATAGTAACTATTGTCAAAATAAATAATGTTGATATGTAGCTAGGAGCTGGTAATAATGATGAGTCTGTATTATCACTATCACCTCCATTTTTAGTTTGTTCACTTATTGTTAATCGAATGTCAATCGAATTATCAGACAATGAATAAATTGATTCCGACACTGCTTGCTCAAAATCTACCTTGATTTTCAAAATTGTAGAACCCGCAGATGGGTTTGACCAAGTCAATATTATAGGTTCATTACCAAAACCACTGATACCTTGTTTAAGATTGTATTCATCTACGACTCTCTGACCTGCAAATAACTGAACACTAAAAGGTGCTGTACTTTTACCTCCGTTATTGTAAACTGTTAATCTTAGCTGTATTGGTTCTGTTGAACTCAAATCATCTTCAGTTAACAAAGATAGCGGTTTACCATTAATCAAAACATCCGCAATATCAACTGCTAAATCTGAAATTCTATCTAAAGGTATGTCTATAATTATATCAGAAGTTAAAGTTGCTGAACCGTCACCAGGGGAAATTGAATCTGCAGTTAAAAGAAGGCCAATAGGGTCGCCCAAACTATTTTCATAATTTAAGGGCCTCAAAACTAAATCTATTTTTTGTGTTTGTGATTTATCTATTGTTACTGCAGACACTTCAGTTCCATCAATCTCTATACGTATAGACCAATCGCTACGGGCAGTTGTAGCATCTAATCGGTAAGTATCCTTGTCATTTCCTGTATTTCTCAAATTAATACTAAAATAATAATAACCATCAATATCTAAAGCCTCAGGATCAATATTTATTTTATCAGGTGGTGAAAGAAAGACAACACCATATGTTCTAATTGTAGCATCTAATTTCACATTCTCAGAAACCTCAGAATTACTTGTAGACGTTATAATTATGTTTACATGTTCTTTACTTCCGCCGGGTGCTGAGACTGGAGCTTCAATCTTAACTTGAACATAATTGTACAAACCCATGCCAATATCAAGACTAGACTGTGAAGTTAGAGTTGCATCCCAATTTGAAGGAAGTGAATTATCATCTAATTCTATAGTAAATGTATCACGCGTATTGCCTCTATTATATACTAAAAACTCAAAATCTACTTCGCCCCCTTTAGGCAGTTGTCCAGATGGACTATAATTCTCATTAAACTCAATTTCTAAACCATATTCATCAACCACAAGCTCATACTCCAACGTTGCAGTCCACATATTCCCATAAAGATCCTTAATAGAAAATTCAATTTCATAAATTCCAGTTACGATATTTTGATCTTCTTGATAATACCAAGTTCCTTGGATATATTTGGCATATGTGTGCTTATCTTTAACTAAAATTGAATTTTTGAATTGACCGCCATTAGAAATGCCTTGAATTTTAATACTAGAACTCTCTGAATCTAAGTTATCGGCACCTAATGCATTGGAAACATTTACCTTCATAAATAAACTATCTGCACCCATCTCTTCGACACGATTATTGCTAAAATAACCTAAATAATCATCCGCAATATCTACATGTCTAACATTCATTATAAATGATGAATCACACGCCACAGTACCTGAATCATTGCCACAACCTCTGCTTGAAGCTGCTTTAATCCAAGCCGTACGATTATCAGTATCTGGAGCCCATGTAACGCTTGTTTCAAGCTTAAAGCCTAGGGTTGTATAAGCTGGAACACCATCAGGGAAATCACTAGTATCTATTGATGATTCTTCTAACTCTATCGTATAATTTCTATTTAGAAAGCCACCAAATCCCGATGTTTTTGTAACTTCATCAACAGATATATTTGACATTCCTTCAGTAGTTGAAATAAAAAGAGTCGTCCTAAACCTAATCTCTTGAACATTTGTCGATTCAACCCATATTATATAGCTTAAAGAATCTCCTAAATTTATAGGCCCTCCAAGATTCATTTCCCATGTAACTAAGGGATAAAATGTATTCTCTTGGCCTGGTTCATCATAAGCTTTCCAATACTTTGGTTTTTCAGATGTTGGTTCTTCTGTAGTAAGTTCATAGTTATCTCCAAAACCAACTTTATCAAAATAAAGTTCAATATCGGCATATTCATTAGCCTCAGCCTGGGAATGACCTGCTGTAATCACAAAAGCAAATGCACAAAGGGCTAAGTATTGCAAGAAACGTTGCATTATCATGTAACCTTATTACACATGCTATTAAAGTTTCGTTAAAAAATGTATGGATTAACTGAAAAGATTATGGCCATTACTTGTATTAGTAATCTCACCATCATCTGCAATTAACTCTCCTCTTCGATAAACTTTTGATGGAAAAATTGCAGACCAACCTTCAAACGGAGTCCAATTTGCCTTCGAATGTAGAATATCCAAGTCTATTGGTTTACTATTTTTCATGTCGACTACCATGAAATCTGCAGTTAAACCTTCTGAAATACGACCTCTGTCCAATCCAAGACGTGAAGCTGGAGATTCAGACATTGCATTAACTAAACGTTGCATTTCAAGTCGACCTTCAGAAACTTCATTCAACATCAAAGGTATCATCGTCTCAACGCCAGGAAGACCTGAAGGAGGATTATCAGATCTTTTTTCACTAATAGTATGAGGTGCATGATCACTAGCAAGAATTGGAATTCTACCATCTCGAAATGCATTGTACAAAGTATGGTTGTCATTACGAGTACGTAAAGGAGGGTCCACTTTGCAATCTAATGAATGACAATTATCCAGATTCAAAAGTAAATGGTGGGGGCAAACTTCAGAAGTAGCTAAACTAGGCATATTATTCAATCCATCAGTAGTAGATAAATGGGCTACGTGTAAGTTTGAAGAAGATGGCATTGAGGATAAACATTTAGATTCGGCATTATGCCTATTTTTAGTATGATCTGCCAATTCATTAAGAGGCTCATTGTGCATATGATCGGGATGCTCACAATGTATCACCAGGGGTTTATTCGTTTTTTCCAAAACCTCTCTAGCATTAGAAAAATATTGTTCAGAGCTTATACCATATGGATATAATTTCCAAAATGCAGAAGGTATTGTATCAAACCATTTTTTATTAGTTAAACCTTCTTCTACATTTACACCAATTCCAAAATCAACGATTGATTTAGAAGATGCTATTGTCTCTTTTTGATTAAAAGTAGAGACATCTGAAGTAAAAGGATCGGTATTAGGCATATCTACAACGGCAGTGACTCCACCGCAAGCTGCAGATTCAGAACCACTTTTCCAATCTTCTTTGTGTGTATAGCCTGGGTCTCTAAAATGTACGTGCATATCTAATGCACTTGGCAACATAATCCCTTCAAATTTTATATTTTGATCTCCTTTGAGATTGTTTTTAACTGCCTTAATTATACCCTTTTCAACTCCAACACAGGTCTCAGTTAAACCTTTATTCGAAATCCAAATTTTACCTTCAAAAACGTCCATTATGAGTCTTCCTCTACAACTAAATCAAAGGTTCTCGTATAAACCTGTTCGGTCCTACTTATAGCTATCAAATCGAAGCTAACTGCATCAATTGGTTCTTCAGTTGGAGTTACAGATAAAGTTAAATTCACATAAGAATTGGATGTAAGGTTTACGGTTAAATTATGACCTGTTGAATCCCACCATACATAATTATCAAAATCTGTCGAAGATGAATTTAACATAATCTCATCATCATTAATGAATATATATTCTACTTCAAAAACAATAGTATAATTTATTATTTGATCAATACTTATAGTAAGATTATCCCAACCTCCAGATTCGCCAGTATTGGTTATTGTAATATTAGTCATATTAGATTCTCCAAAAGTAGGATTAAATTCGTTTATATCGGCTTCTATGCTTAAATCAAATTCCGATTCAACTGTGTAAATTGGTGATGGAGTGAAAGTTACTACCAAAATTAAAGCAGTTAAAATCCCTATAGCCCACCTTGATTTTCCAAGATTGGATAGTTCTTCAGAAGGTGGAGGATGTGAAGTACCTAAAAAATAAATCAAAATAGCATATACTGCCCAACCCGAATAGCGAGGACCAAAGCCAGGAATATCATAAAAAGCCATGAGTACTAAAAGTATGATTACCCCAAAAGAGAGTCCATTGGCTTTAGGACCTAATAAAGCCCTTGCAATGTGACCTCCATCTAATTGACCGGCAGGCATTAAATTAAGAGCAGTAACAAAAAAACCAGTCCATCCAGCCAAAACAACCGGATGTGAAAGATAATCTCCACTAGGTGTATAAAATGTACCAGTTAAAGAATACAAAAAATCAAAAAATAATGAAGTACCGAGATAAAGTGAATCTCCTGAATCTACTGGAGCTAAGACTGCATTTTGTTCAGTCAACCAAAAACCAAGAATTGTGACTGGAATGGCAATCAATAAACCTGCAATTGGACCACTCGCTCCAACTTCTAACAAAGCTTTTCGATTTGGTATGGGTTCCCTAATTGAGATAAAAGCCCCCATTGTTCCAAAAGGAAATAACATAGGCGGCATTGGGAGAAAAAATGGTAAAGAGGCATCAAGATTGTTTTTCTTAGCATAATAATAATGACCCATTTCATGAGCTCCCAATATTGTCATTAAAGGTAATGAAAAAGTCAAAAAACCCATAAAAAATACATCCGGAGTTATCAAAAGTCGAAACCAAAACCAACTCATACCTAATAATTCTGAATCTGAATATGAAGCCCACCACATAGAACCGGCCCAAGTGGTTGTGAATATTGTAGCTATTAGCAGGTATAAATTCATTTTATTTTTAACATAATCAAAAGAAGGTTGTGGAATAACTACAAGAATTAACTCATCCCCGGCCCTTCGTAACATTGGAAAAGCCCTATCTGCCCCTAAACCATTAACTTTCTTAAAAGCTAATCTTAATTCTTCAAATTTAGCCTCTAAATTATCCGGTTCTTGAACATAAAATAAATGTGCACTGCCATCCCATAGATAGTTTTCGATATTCCAACCGAATCTTTCTAAGAATTTAGTTATTGTTTTAGACATTTATAATCCAAGGACTCCCTTAGATATTGACGAAATTTCATCTTTTAATTCATAAGGCCCATAAACTGAACCTCTCCAATGATCGAATTGTGCTTCATAGAGACTTGAAATTAGTCTTGATTGGCTGTGTGCAAATGATATCTCTCCATCACTTTTTAATATTTTAGTTTTCAATCCGGGCATTACGGAAAATGGAGGTATATCTACGTAAATTTCTGAACTATCTATTCCTAATTTCGAAGCGATATATCCCTCATATTCTGCTTTCTTAGACTTTTCTAAACCAGATAGTTCGACTTGTTCTTTTGTCATACTAACTGCTTTCTTTACTATACGCCTATTTTCGAAATCACTACACAGTTTACTAGATAAACCACCAGTGTTATTTAATTCCGAAAGAAATTTATGGTCAGTAAAGGTAACAAAATCGTCGATTGAAAATTTACCTGATGATATTGCATAATTAGCAGCCCTAGCTAGCATTAATTCAGCACCTCTTGCAAATGAATGAAAATATACTGTTGAATACATTGTCGAACGAGCTGTGAGAAGTGCCTCTATAGCTGGCAAACCTTTTTCTTTAATTACTAAATTAGAATCCGACATACTCATAGTTGCTATTAAACGACTCATATCTACGCCAGTACTCACTCCAGTGTAATGAGCATCTCTAACTAAGTAATCTAAACGATCTCCATCTAAATCTCCTGAAACCAAAGAACCTAACCTGTGATTCCCCAATATTATTTGATTAACTTCATCAGGATCGAATCCCTCATTTGAGATTATATCGGATAATTCAGTATCCAAAATTATTTTTGTTGTTCTAATGACATGATCTTCAACACCTTCTATTTCATCACCTAAATGTGAAAATGCAGTGTGACCTAAATCATGTAAAAGACCAGCAACGGAAACTAATTGTTTATCATAAGAATTTAGACCGATTGTATCGGCCATTTTTCCAACGACATGGCAGGTACCCATAGAATGTTCATGCCTTGTATGGTTTGCACCAGGATAAACCAAATTAGTAGGGCCTAATTGTTTTACCCAACGCAATCTTTGATAGACCGGAGTATCTACTAATTTAACTTCTAACGATGTTAAATCAATGTAATCGTGTATTGGATCCCTTACTCTAACCATCTGTTAGATGACCTGTGTAGGGCTGATAAATAACTTACTCAACAACTAGTGTTCCACCTCTTCTTTATTTAGTTAATTTAAAGACTGCGGCCCAAAGCTTATAATGGCTAAATTATATTGTTTTAAAGCCCTATGAACAACTCCGAAAAATCAAAGGAAATAGAAATAGAAGAGTTGACTGAATGTAATGAATGTAAGTCTGAACACATTGTTCGAGATTATAAGCGTGGAGAGATAACCTGTAGTAATTGTGGACTAGTTGTGGAAGGCCAAGTCATAGACCAAGGACCTGAGTGGAGAGCATTTGATTCTGAACAAAGTGAGAGAAGAGCAAGAGGTGGAGCTCCAATGACAGTCATGGTACATGATAAAGGACTCTCAACTGACATTGGTTGGGGTGGGCGTGACATATATGGCAATAATGTTCCAACGAGAAATAGATCCCAAGTTTATCGAATGCGAAAGTGGCAAAGCCGAACGAGAGCCTCAACTTCAGCAGATCGAAACTTGGCTCAAGCATTAAATGAATTAAATCGATTAGCATCTAAAATAGGATTACACAGGCAAGTAAGAGAAGAAGCTGCTATGCTTTATAGAAGAGCCGTGCAAGATAACCTTGTTAGAGGACGTTCTGTCGAAGGTGTTGCTGCTGCGGCACTATATGGAGCATGTAGAAGATGTGAAGTTCCAAGGACTTTAACGGAAATCACTGAAGCTTCAAGAGCATCTAAGAAAGAAGTTGGAAGAACCTATAGATATATTTCTAGAGAATTAAAATTAAATCTACAACCGGCTTCACCATCTGTTTATATTGTTAGATTTTGTAGAGAATTAGACTTACCGGGAAACGTAGAAAGTGCTGCAATAAATATACTTAATCAAGCTATTGAAGCTGAATTAACTTCAGGAAGAGGTCCAACGGGAGTTGCTGCTGCCGCAATATATATTGCATCAGTAGTATATAACAAAAGAAAAACTCAAAAAACTATTGCAGATACAGTAGGAGTTACAGAAGTTACCATTCGAAATCGTTACAAAGAATTGGCTAAAAATCTAGATATTGTAGTATACAAGTGAGGTTACTTGAAAGTAAAAAAACGTGATAATAATATTTATCACATAAGATTAGAACATGAGGATGATCTCTACCATTTGAATTTATTATTAGATGAAAATGACACTGTTAGGGCCTTGACTGAAAGAAGGGAATCAAGTCAAACTGACAGGTTACGCTCTGAACGAGGAAAAAAACAAAAAATGAGATTGACTATTCATGTTAATAAAGTCGAATACCAATCATTTGGGCAGAGATTAAGGTGTCATGGTCTTATTGCAGTAGGTGAAAGAGATCAAGGATCTCACCATACCTTGATTCTTGAACCTGGTGATGATTTTGACATCCGAAAAGATAATTGGTTAACTCACCATAAAAAAAGACTTCGAGAAGCTGCCCAACCAATAGTTACTGCCCTTGCTATTTGTATTGAAAGTGACAGTATAGTTATCGCTGAATTAAGAACATATGGTCTTCGAGAATTAAAAACACTCAACCGCGCTGGAAGTGGTAAAGTAACTGGAGGTGAAGATCTTAATGAATTCTATATTCGAACTGTAAAACAAATTGTGGATGTTCACATTAAAAATTCTATCATGGTCGTTGTAGGTCCCGGATTCCTTAAAGATGATTTTGTAATTGTTGCTAAAAAAGAAGCACCAGATATTTTTTCAGGATGTGTTGTTGAAAATTCAGGACAAGGTGGGATGGCTGGAATTAATGAAGCTGTCAGCAGAGGTACGCTGCCAAAGGCTGTAGCTCAGATTAAAATACAGGAAGAGATGAATGCTGTTGAATTATTGAAAGATGCAATTGCAAATGATTTAGCAACCTATGGAAACGTACATGTGAAGAATGCGCTTGAAAATGGGGCGGCTGAAAAATTGTTAATCCTTTCTGAAAAAACAAGAACAGAAGAAGGCCGATTATTACTTAAATTAGCTGAAGACAATCGAACTGAAATAGTAGAGATATCTTCTCACCATCACGGTGGAGAAATGCTAAACGGATTGGGTAATCTTGCAGTTATTCTTAGATACCGTTTGACATAAATTCTTTTAGAGGGGAGGGTGTAAGAGAGATATGATGCCAGGCATGGGGCGCATGAACCCACGAATGATGAAGAAACTACAAAAGCAATTACAAAACTCAACTGAAGAGATAGATGCTACTGAAGTAATAATAAGAACTAAAGATAAAGAAATATATTTTAATAATCCTTCAGTAAGTGCTATGAATATGATGGGGCAGCAATCATATCAGATTGTTGGGGAACCACAAGAAAGAGGATTGAGTGGAGAAGAAAATACACCTAGCATACCTAATGAAGATATTGAATTAGTGGCAGCGCAAGCTGGTGTTTCAACGGATAAAGCAAGAGAAGCTTTAGAAGAATGCAATGGGGAACCTGCCGAAGCTATAATCAAATTAATGGGTGGTTAAAGTGGATTTTTCTGAAACTGATGACCAGACCTTGATAAGAGACATGGTTAGAAATTTTGCTGAAACCGTAGCCGGTCCCTCGTGCCATAAAAGAGATAAAGAACAAATCCCTCCTATTGATGAATTTAAACAGTTTGCAGAATTAGGTGTAGCTGGTATGACTATTCCTGAAAAATATGGAGGTCAGAAATTAGATGATATTTCAGAAGCCATTGTTATTGAAGAATTATCTAGAGTAGATCCTTCATTAGGAGTAATGGTTGCCGTTCATGTTGGACTTTGTTCAATGACTATTACACTTAATGGAAATGAAGAACAAAAACAAAAATATTTACCTAAATTGGCATCTGGTGAACACTTAGGTGCTTATTCATTGAGTGAAGCTGGATCTGGCACAGATGCTGCCGCAATGGTTGCCCGAGCTACGGAAGAAGATGACTGCTTTGTACTAAATGGTGAAAAAATGTGGGTTACTAATGGAACTGCGGCAGATATTTTTGTTCTCTTTGCTAAAGTAACTAATCATCCAGATTATGGCGTTAAAAAACATGGTGGAGTGACATGTTTTATTATTGAAAAGAACTTTGAGGGCTTTAAAATAGGTAAAAAAGAAGATAAGTTAGGGATACGATCCAGTGATACTTGTACTTTAATTCTAGAGAATTGTAAAGTACCAAAAGAAAATATTTTAGGAGAAGTTGGAAAAGGATTTGCTATTGCAATGAATGCTTTAGACAATTCAAGAATAGGTATTGCTGCCCAAGCTTTAGGGATAGCTCAAGGAGCATACGAAGCTGCACTCAAATATTCAAAAGAACGTGAAACTTTTGGAAAACCAATCGCAGCCCATCAAACGATTAGCAACTACTTAGCTGACATGGCTCTGCGAATAGATGCTGCAAGACTACAGGTTTACAAAGCTGCATGGGCAAAGCAACAGCATTATGAAAATGGTGCAGCAAGGCACACACTAGAAGCGTCATTTGCTAAACTGAATGCGGGTGATACTGCAATGTGGGTCTCCGAAAAAGCGGTTCAAGTTCTTGGCGGATATGGATATACTACTGAATTCCCTGTTGAACGATTTTTCAGAGATGCAAAAATAACTCAGATTTACGAAGGAACTCAAGAAGTACAGCGATTAGTTATAGCTCGTGAAATCGGAAAGTAGGAGGAAAACTTTTATCAAACACTTTGTAAACTACATTGTAGGTCATTTTGACCATAAAAAAAACTGTTGGAGAAAACAATGCGTATAGGAGTCCCAAAAGAAACTGTTGAGAATGAAACACGTGTAGCAATTGTACCTGTTTCTATTCCTAAATTACAAAAAATAGGATTTGAGGTTATTATTCAAGAAGGTGCGGGGGAATTATCAAAATATTCTGATTCAGAATATACTGATAAGGGTGCACAAATTGGAAATTTAAACGAAGTAATGTCTGCTGAATTAATTGCATCTATTAATATACCTAATTTAGAAATGATGAAAAAAGGGCAAATGTTAGCATGCATGGCCGACCCTTTCCGAAATTTAAAACAGATAAAGGAGATTATAGAATCCGAAATAACTTTACTTTCCTTAGAAGTAATTCCTAGAAGACTATCCAAGGGGCAGTCTATGGATGTTAATTCAAGTCAAGATAATCTATCGGGATACAGAGCTGCCTTGATGGGTTCACAGCATATTGCAAAGATGGTCCCAATGATGATGACTTCTGCAGGAACTGTTAGACCTGCAAAATTTATAATTCAGGGAGCTGCTGTAGCTGGACTACAAGCAATTGCTACAGCTAAAAGATTAGGTGCAATAGTTCAAGCTATTGATGTTAGATTAGCAGCCAAACAAGATACTGAAAGTTTAGGTGCAAAATTCATTGATGTACCGGGGTGGAAAGACGCTGAAAGTTCAAGTGGACATGCGTCCTTGTTTACTGATAAAGGACTTCAGGAAGCTTTTGATAATGCTTTGATGAATGCCGTAAAAGATGCAGATGTCGTAATAACCACTGCAAGATTATTTGGCGCAGATGCTCCCAAATTATTTTTTGGTAACAAGATGAACGAAAAAATGACTAAAGAAATGAAAGAAGGATCTGTAATCGTAGATATGAACTCTGATACTGGCGGGAATATTATTGGCAGCAAAGAAGGTGAGATTGTGGAGAAAGATGGTGTTAAAATCATAGGAATACCTATACTTTGTAGAACGATTCCAAATACTGCTTCAATGCTCTACTCAAATAATGTCACTAGCTTTGTAACTGTATTAGTTAAAGAAGGAAATCTAGTCATAAACCAAGAAGAACAAGTTTTGACAGGAGATGATGGCGGTATTTCAGCAGGATATGGTGGAATTCTAATTGCTGAAGGTGGGAACATTCATAAAAATCATACCAAACTAATGGAGGCAATGAAGTAATGGAGCCCATCACGGGAGGTAGCATACTTATTGTATTAATTACGGTATTTGTGCTAGCTATTTTTTTAGGATTTGAACTTATTACAAAAGTTCCACCGACGCTACACACGCCATTAATGTCTGGAGCTAATGCAATTTCAGGAATTACTGTTGTGGGTGCTTTGATTTTATTACAAGATACGCCATATACAAATCCTGGATTTGCTGCTTGGTTGGCTTTTGCGGCATTAGTTTTGGCAACTATCAATGTTGTTGGGGGCTTTGCTGTAACTAACAGAATGCTGAATATGATTGCTGGTAAAAGGGGTAGAAAGTAATGGATAAAGCAATCTGGGATATTGGATATTTAATTGCCTCAATCCTATTCATATTAGGATTGAAAAAATTAGGTCATCCTCGTACTGCACCAACTGGTAATTTATATGGTGCAATGGGGATGTTAGTCGCTATAATCGTCACTATTGCCCAAATGGAATTTAAAGTAATTGATAATTTTATACTGATTGGAGCTGGACTAGCCATAGGTGGACTAATTGGTTATGTTATGGCGGCCCGTGTGCAAATGACCGGAATACCAGAAATGGTTGCATTGTTTAATGGATTCGGAGGGGCTGCAAGTGCACTTGTTGCTGCCTCTGAAGTTTTTAGAAGAATAAACCAAAATGATCTCCCTGAAAATTTAGATTTATATGTTGCTTGGATTGCAATCGGCCTTTCTACATTAGTTGGTTGGATGACTCTAACTGGAAGTTTACTTGCAATGATGAAATTGAAAGGTGGAGTTGAAATCTTTGGAAAATGGTACCGAACGCCTACTTGGGGACCTGTATGGCTGAACTATGTCAAAGGACTATTTTTGATTGGAATTGTTGGGTTAATCTACATGAGTATAGAAGAGCCTGGAAATCAAGATTACGTGATAGGGATTATCGTACTGTCCTGTATTCTTGGAATTCTCTTTGTGCTTCCAATTGGAGGGGCAGACATGCCTGTTGTAGTTAGCTTATTGAACTCCTTATCAGGAATTGCAGCTGCATTTACTGGATTTATTATTGGAAACAACGTTTTGATAATCGCGGGTTCTATGGTTGGAGCTGCAGGGCTTATTCTAACAAATATTATGTGTAAAGCAATGAATCGACAACTCATTGATGTATTATTCAAATCCTTTGGTGGTTCCGATAAGCAACAAGTAACAAGAACAAAAATAGGATCTGATCCGGATGAAGTAGCCATGATTTGTGATGGAATCTCGAAATGTGTAATTGTTCCAGGATATGGAATGGCCGTATCTCAATGTCAACACCAAGTCCGTGAATTTGCAGATATTTTAGAAGCAAATGGATGTGAAGTCAAATATGGAATTCATCCAGTAGCTGGAAGAATGCCAGGGCATATGAATGTATTATTGGCTGAAGCAAATGTACCATATGAAAAACTAATTGAAATGGATGATATTAATTCGGAAATCGGGGAATGTGATGTGGCCTTAGTTGTTGGAGCAAATGATACCGTAAATCCCGCAGCTAGAAGTGATAAAGGACCTTTAGCCGGAATGCCCATCATAAATGTCGATAAAGCTAGGGTTGTTGTAATGGTAAAGAGATCATTGTCTGTTGGTTATGCTGGCGTTGATAATGATTTATTCTATGAAGATAACACTATGATGCTCTTTGGCGATGGAAAAAAGATGATGACTGAGTTAATTTCTTCAATGAAAGAACTTTAAAACTTTTGTTGGCCATCTAACTTATCAATAGACGTATTTTCTAATTGTCCCGTTAAACTTTCAATTTCATTTAAAGGCTTTTCAAGTTGATTTTTACGTGTGGTGACTAATTGCAAATAATCCTTCTGCACCGTTTCAATACTGCGACCCATTTTATCAATAGTTCCCGAATATTTCTCCCATTGTTCTTTGAACTTACTTAATAGCTTCATTACATCTAAAGCTTTCTCTTCCACCGCAAAATTCCTAGTTGCTTGATTGATAAGAGATAAAATTGCATAAAGCGTCAATGGTGAGCAAATTAGAACTTTATTAGTTAGTGCATAATCTATAATTGAACTATCTTCTTGATTAATAAATGAATAAATAGATTCATTCGGAATAAACATCAATACATAATCTAGAGTACCGGATGAGGTATCAATATAATTTCTATTAGAAATAGCCTTGATATGATTACGAACAGATTTTAAGAATTCTTTTTTTTCATTTTTCATAACGAATTCATCATCGGTTTCAATATAATTTTCATAATGTGAGAGTGGAAATTTTACATCCATATTGATAACCTTTTCTTTAGGAAGTTTGAAAGTAAAATCTGGTCTTTCACCTGACTCTACTGTATCTTGTTTTGTATAATTAACACCCTCTATTAATCCAATGAAATTAAGAATATCTTCAACCATTCTTTCACCCCATTGACCTCTTTTCTGTGATGAGGACAGAATTTCTCTTAATTTTGTAGTAGTGTCTCTTAAATTTTGAGTCTCCATTTTTGAATCCTCTAAATTAGCATTTAATTTAGTCGACTCTTTTTCAATAGAGGCTAATTTCTTAGACATCTCTTCTAAGTTTTGATCTATTAGCTTTTTCTTATTTTCAAGATTTGTATCTGATTCCTTACTCAATGTTTGAAATTTATCATTTGCTTGCTTAATAAATTCATCCGTATTTGATTTAGTTATATCTGATGCTATTGCTTTGAAAGCATTTTCAAACTCTTTATCTCGAGTTGAGGTTTTTTCATGTAAATCTAGTAATTTCTGTGAATTATTATTAGCAATGAAATAACCTAAAGTAAACCCGATAAGCAAACTAATTATGATGTAAATTACTAACATTTCCATAGGAATCTGTAATACTTAGCCTAATGGGCTTATTATTATTTTATTACAGAAAGTTATCTAAAACTACCCCTTTAACTGTTATTGAGAATTATCCTAGTTGAACCACAGCATCCCGGAAATGTAGGCGCAGTGGCGCGAGCTATGGCAAATTTTGGAATAACTGATTTAGCATTAGTAAATGGGTGTGAAATAAATGATGATGGATATGCCCGATCTAAATCAGGTAGACCAATTTTAGAAAATTTAAAACGATTCAATACCATGGAAAAAGCATTAGCAGACTGCGATATCGCTATTGGAACTAGTGGAATTAAACCTGAAGGTGATAAAAGGTGGTTTAGAGCGCCTAAAGATGTAAAAAAGATTAATGAATTAATGAATGAAAGGTTAAATCCGGCATTAGTCTTTGGAAGAGAAAATTATGGATTGTATAGAGAAGAATTAGCATTATGTGAAGTAACGATAACTATCCCTACAAACCCAGATTATCCTATTCTGAATTTATCACACGCAGTTGGTATTATACTTTATGAAATAAAACGTAAAGAAAAAGTAAAAAGCCCAAAAAAACGTAAAGCAGTTTCCCAAGAAGAATTTGAAAGATTGGTAGACCGCATAATGAATATGTTAGAAGGTAGTAGTTACCCTGAAAGACGATTAGATAGATCAAGAACGACACTTAGAAGACTAATCTCTCGAGGAAATCCTGATGAGGGTGAATATGAAAATTTAATGGGAATATTCAAAGCAATCAGAGAAGGGAAACGATGAGACATATTATGGTAACTGGCCCAATGGGTGCTGGAAAATCAACATTTATGAGAAGTTTACCTAAACCACAAGGTAATTTTGTAATTCCTGATAATGTGCCTGATATGATGCTCGATCATTCATGTGAATTAAAAGGAATGATGTTCTATGAAATTGATGCACCTACTGCTACTGGAAAAGCTTGGATTAATTGGCTTAAAGCTGCAGACATACAACTTATTGTTGGAAATGGCATAGAAAAACCCGATGAGAACTTTATTGAATTATGGAACTATTTAGTTCAAAATACTCCTGATATAAAAAAAATTATCATATTAAATCGTACTAAAAAAATTACTAAGAAATGGAAAGCTTACTCTGCTGAAAATATAATGTGTGTTGATATTGGCAAAACTATTGATGAAGAAACTGCAATTGCATCGGAAAATGATATCTTGACCATTGTAAATTATCTAGAGGAATACAATGAATCATGATAAAAAAATAGAAAGTTTGAGATTTCTTTTAGCTGCAGCAAGCCAAATATATGGTGAAAAGAAATTAATTGAAATGTTAAATGAACAAGGAGCGCCTAAACATGATCATATTGAATTACTAGTGAATGATTCTGAATTGCGATTTACACATTTAACAATGGCTCTAAAGGAATCTGATGATTTTATTTCCCAATTAGAAGATAGATTAACCGAATTATGTGATGTTGCAGATAGTTTAGAAATTGGAAAACCTGAAAATATTAGAAAGTGGTTAAGTGATGATTGTAGGCCTTGTTTAGTAGAACATATTATTCAAGGATATGAGGATGTTTATCATATTATGATTGAATTGGATAATCGACTTATGTGGCCTGGTTGGCCCCTTATTGGGAAATTACATGACCCTATAGAATAAAGAGGAAGAAGATTAATACCACATTCAATAGACAATCCTGAGGATATAATGAGTAAAGCACATATTTATCGATTTGGACCTGGCATGACTGATGGTGATGCAGAGATGAAAAACCTATTGGGTGGAAAAGGTGCAAATCTTGCTGAAATGGCTATTTTAGAGATTCCAGTGCCTCCTGGATGCACAATAACTACTGAAATTTGTACATTCTATAATGAAAATAATAAGAACTATCCTGATGAATTAGAAGAACAATTGAAAGGAGCCATTAAGGATATTGAAAATAATGTAGGAACTATATTTGGAGATCCCGATAATCCACTATTACTCTCTGTACGTTCAGGAGCTAGAGCCTCAATGCCAGGAATGATGGAAACTGTTCTAAATGTAGGCTTAAACGATTTTACAAGAGAGGGATTAATTGCTAAAAGTGGAGATCCAAGATTTGTATATGATGCTCAAAGAAGATTAATTCAGATGTATTCTGATGTAGTTATGGAAAAAGCTTCAGGAATTGAACCTGAAGAAGGTATGGGAATTAGGAATCAATTAGAGCATGAATTAGAAAAGATGAAAGAACAAGCTGGTGTAACTGAAGATACTGAATTATCAGCTATTAATTTGAAAGATTTAGTTGAAATTTATAAAGGAAAGGTTATAGAAGTTCTCAAAAAACCATTCCCTGAAGATCCATGGCAACAATTGTGGGGAGCCATTTCTGCAGTTTTCCATTCATGGGATGGAAAAAGAGCAAAAGCTTACAGGAAGATTGAGAATATACCTGAAGAATGGGGAACTGCAGTTAATGTACAAGCAATGGTATTTGGAAATCTAGGAGAAGATAGTGCTACTGGTGTAGCATTTACTAGAAATCCTGCGACCGGTGAAAATAACTTTTATGGTGAATGGTTAGCAAAAGCTCAGGGAGAAGATGTTGTAGCTGGAATAAGAACGCCTAATCCACTTAATGAGGTTTGTAGAACGGAACATAGTGGGAATTTATCTAGTTTGGAACAAGAATACCCAAAATTATACAACGAATTAAATTCTATTAGACTAAATCTTGAAAAACACTACAATGACATGTTAGATATTGAGTTTACTATTCAATCTGGAAAACTATGGATGCTGCAATGTCGAATAGGTAAGAGAAATGGACCTGCTGCAATCCGTATGGCTTCTGAGATGGCACATGAAAAGATGATTGATGAAAAGACTGCAGTAACTAGAGTTACACCATCTCAATTAGATGAATTATTACATCCAATCGTTGATCCCGATGTGGAAAAAATTACCCCATTACTCGCAAAAGGATTGCCTGCAGGACCTGGAGGTGCAACTGGAAAAGCTGTTTTCACAGCACAAGATGCTGTTGACTGGGCTGCAAAAGGCGAAACTGTTGTATTAGTTCGTGAAGAAACGAATCCGGAAGATGTTGAAGGGATGAGAGCTGCTGTTGCAATCTTAACTTCTAGAGGTGGAATGACTTCACATGCTGCTTTAGTTGCAAGAGGTTGGGGGATGTGCTGTATTGTCGGAGCTGGAGAAATGAAAGTTAATTCCTTTAAGAAAGAATTTGTAATTAACGGAAATACCATAAAAGAAGGAGACTTAATTACTTTGAATGGGACTGCCGGAAAAGTATACGAAGGCGAACTGCCATTAATTGAAACTGACATTAGTAGTGATTATCTAACTCATTTTTTAGGCATGTGTGATGGAATCAAAAAATTGAAAGTTAGAACAAATGCCGAAACGTCAGCAGATGCTAAAAGAGCTCTAAACTTCGGAGCTGAAGGTATTGGACTCTTTAGAATCGAACATATGTTCTATGGTGAAGGTGCTGAAAAACCTTTATTCCATCTTCAAGAAATGATAATGGCTAATAACTCTGATGAACGTAAAACTGCCTTAGATTTATTATTCCCATATATGAAAAAGGATATCAAAAATACTCTAAAAACAATGGAAGGACTTCCAGTTACAATCAGATTAATGGACCCACCATTGCATGAATTTATACCACATGATAAGAATAGGCAAAAAGAACTCTCTGAATCACTTGGAATTGATTCAACTGAATTGGCCAGAAGATCGGATGCGCTAAAAGAATCCAATCCAATGATGGGACATAGAGGAGTTCGATTAGGAATAACTCATCCGGAGATTACGGAAATGCAAGCTCAAGCAATACTCGAAGCTGCAGCGGAGTTAAATGTTGAAGGCGTCAAAACTTTCCCTGAAATAATGGTTCCATTAACAGGAATGGAAACTGAATATAATCATCAAGAAAAGATAATAAGGGAAATTGCTTCCAATATCGACAATTTGGATAATTACATGGTAGGAACTATGATTGAAATTCCAAGAGCTACAGTTATTGCTGATAGAATTGCAGAAACTGCAGAATTTTTCTCATTCGGAACTAATGATTTGACTCAAATGGCTTTTGGATTTAGTCGAGATGATACTGGCGGATTTATGCCTGCTTATTTAGAACAAGGATTATTACCAGAAGATCCGTTTGCAAGTCTTGATGAAGCTGTATGTGAATTAGTTAAAATGGGCATCGAAAAGGGAAGAAAGACAAAACCTGATCTTAAAATCGGAATATGCGGTGAACATGGTGGTGAGCCAAAATCAATTCATTTCTGTCATGACGTTGGAATGGATTATGTCTCATGCTCTCCTTTTAGAGTCCCTATCGCTAGGCTTTCTGCAGCTCAAGCTGTATTAAACAATGAAAAATAATACAAAAAGCGCTCTGAGATTACTCGAAATTAGCGTATTTTTAGGATTGGGAACAATCATTCTTACATATCTTGTTTCAACAACTAGTGGAAGAGTTACACCTTTTATTCCAATTATATCGGAGATGCCATTTAATGAACCTGAATCTAGTATTTTTGGAGCTGGGCTTGGAGTAAGTATATTCAGCTTTCTTATATTAGCTCAAGTGTTCCACCGTATCTTTAATGATATAATAACTAATTTAGAAAATAAAGAAATATGGGAAAGAAGAAATGATATTATTAGAATTATAGCAAGTATTGGAGCTATCTGCGGAATCATAACTGTAAATTTCAACTGGAATAACTTTCCAGTATTGCATGGAATTACTGCATTTGTTCTTTTCACGTCTTTCCTAATCTGGGGTACTTTTGCAAATAACATCTTTGAATTATCTGGGCAAAAAAATAAAATACGAAAATATGCAGTTTATGCGGGTTGGTTTTTCTATATAGGTATGGTAATCTTTAATGGATTAGATGGTCAACAATTGGTTTCAGAAGATAAAGAGTTCTTCTATAGAATGGATAATCCACCTACCGTGGATGATGAAAGAAGCGTCTATCTGAATCTAACAGCTCTTTGTGAATGGTGTATGGTTTTCTCATTCTATACTGGTGCAATTACATATCGAAGAGATTTAGAAGGGATTCAAATCTAGAAAAAGTTAAAAGTTTAATATTGGCCCCGTGTTGACTATACACTTGTCATCAGTCGACCAAGAATTATTATACGCTATTCGTGCTATAGAAGTTTTACTAGAATCTGGCGTTGGCGTTGCTGAAGCAATGAAGCATATTGCTGATGAAGAATATGGAGATTTGAGCGGAGTATTCAAACAAATTTTCAGGGATACGGATGGTGGAAAAGCATTTGGCGATGCTATTCGCACTCAATCCAGAAAGACTGAGTCTGCAGGATTAAGAAGAGTACTTTCTACTTTAGTAATGTCAGTTGAAGAAGATACAAACGTAATTGATCGATTAAGATCTATTGCTGAAAAAGAAGCTAAAGATAGAAGAGTTGAATTAGATGGATTCATAGAAAGCTTATCTGGAGCATCTGAACAATTCATGATTATTTCCATGCTGCTACCTATTATCGTTGTAATTGGTGCAGTAATTAGTGGAATTATGGGTAGTGAAGAAGCTGCAGCTTTCGGAGGAGGAATGACTATGCCTGAATGGTGTGCCCCAGTTGCATTTGTTGTAACTGGAATTTTGTTAGCTGGATTAATTACGAGTACTAAATCAAAGGAGCCTGGTGTTTAGAATGATAGATACATTAGAAGACAGTCTGGGCGTTGATGGGATAGGGAAAATTGCTTTACTCTTGTGGCTAGCTTGTGGAGTTCTAGGAATTATAGGTGGATTGATTTATATTCCCCAAAAGAGAAAGCAAGAACGAATCACAGAATTAGAAAATTCTTGGCCTGATGTTCTAGCTGATTTAGCTGAAGAATTAAGAGCTGGGATGGGTGTTGAATCTGCCTTAGACGCTATAGCAAATAGTAGAGAGGATAGAATGGGAATGATGCTTAGAGGTGCTGTAAGTGATATGAGAGATAGTGGCTTTGGAAATGCAATGAAAACTTTCGCGGAAAAGAGCGAATCATCAATGATTTCAAGAATAGTAAGCATCCTGAATGTAGCTCTGGCATCATCAGGTAGTATAGCTACAACGCTTGAAAAGATTTCTGATGAATTCTGGGAAATTTATATGCTCAAAAAAGAAAGGATCCTGAAAACACAAAGTAATGCAAATTTCATACTTTGGTTTGGTTCGGTCGCTTGTCCAGTAATGCTTGGAGCAATAGTAGCTATTTTTGGAGGTGACATTAGTGCCGGTTCAACCACGCTCAGCTTTGATATGAGTGGATTGAATAGTGCTTTGTTCTTCTACATGGTCGTTATGGGAGCTAGTAGCGTGTGGATGGAATCAGTTATACTACAAAAAACCAAAACGGCAATCTGGAGAACTCCAATATTTGTATTTTATTCATTAACAGCACTTATATTATCACTACAAATTAGTTTAGGAGGATAAATATGGAAAAAGGGCGAATTATTGAACAGTATGCAACTGCCAACATCGTGGAAAGACCCGGTGCTGAGCGACACCTTTATCAGGTGACAAAGGCAACAAAATCACCACAGTATGGTTCCCTAAAACCACTGTTGGATGATGATAACTTAGAAGAAATAATGTACAACCATCCTGAAAAGCCAATCATAGTGGCTCATCGAAAACATGGTATGTGCGTTACGAATGTAAAGATGAGTAGTGAAGAGGCTATGGCAATTATTCAAAGAGTGGCTAAATATGTTGGAAGGCAAGTTGGCCCGGGTAATTTATTGCTAGATGGACGCTTACCTGATGGCAGTCGTGTTAACGCAACTATTCCTCCTGTTTCACCGAATGGGCCTACTATGACTATTAGAAAACAGATGAGTGATCCCTTGACTATTATAGATTTAATGAAATTTGGAACTGTATCTCCTAGATTGGCATCAATGTTCTGGATGTTTGGTGATGGAATGGGGGCTGCTCCATGTAATATCATAGTTGCTGGAGGGACTGGATCAGGAAAAACAACAACTTTAAACGTTATTAGTGCATTTATTCCTTCAAAGGATAGACTTATTACTATAGAAGATGTAACTGAAGTTCAACTTATACACGAACATCACGTTCAACTTGAAACATTTCATTCAACAAAACCTGAAGAACCGGAAGTGGATATGGATGCTCTTCTGAAAAATACTCTACGTATGAGACCTGATAGAATAATTGTAGGTGAAGTAAGAGGCCCAGAGGCAAAAACCCTATTCACCGCTATGAATACCGGACATGACGGATGTTTTGGTACTGTTCACGCAAATACCGCACAGGAAACTGTTTCAAGATTAATAAATCCTCCAATGGAAGTACCTCCAATCATGATGAATGCTTTGCATCTAATTGTAATGCAAAGTC